>OJKY01000392.1_pt1 | contig 37927 bp, 53 predicted proteins | sample 1596571 | NCBI WGS metagenome assembly OJKY01 (sample SAMEA4350170, study PRJEB24818) | metagenome | biome: human; feature: gut; material: faeces | place: Denmark | collected 2013-09 | reverse complement strand
ATATAAATAATCTATCTTTTTAATATTGTATTTTGTTGTTAGTTCAGATATTATTCTATTTATTGTTGCTCCAGATGAAATAAAATCATCGATAACTATAATAATAGGACGATACCTTGAAGATATTTTTTCTAGAAAATGATAACAATCTATAGCTTCTACTGAATGATTGTTATTATCTTCAGGTTTGCGTAATATTTGAACTCCTATATTCCATCTAAAATCAAGATAAGTATAAATATAAGTCGCAATACTACTACATAACATTGCTCCTGATAATCCTGTCCCTACTAAAATAATATCAGTATAAGGATTATTATTAACAATATTGTTACTTACATCTTTAACAAAAGTTAGAGTGTCTTTTAAATCTATATGAAATACGGGATAATCAAGAAGCCACTTTCTAGTATTACTTAAATGTTCTACTTGCATACCTTTTCAACATACTTTCTTACTTGTTCATAAGCATCTGAAAGATTTTTACAATTGTCGAATTCCTTTTTAAATTTTTCCCCATCTTTAGAAAATTCAACTACACTATAAAACGTTAGTTGATCAGTAAACAGACTTTTCCTAGCGCAAATACGGATACTAGAAATATATGTAGGATCAATAACATTTTTATTAATTTGTCCAAATAATTGTAACATAATATACTTTGATTAGTTAAAAATAGGTTACATTAGCTATATAATTTAAAAGATTATTGCTGAAAATTTGCTGGAGTAACCTTATTAGAAGTATTAATGTATGTTTTACAAGGTTTGCCAACAGGTCCTACTTGTACCTGTATTTTTAATGTATTGCAACTTGTAAATAATAAAGTTAACAAAATAAAAATGTATTTCATATAATTTTAAATGCGGTGTATTCCAGATTCAAACTGGAGTCTCTCGATAGACAGTCGAGAAGGATAGTCCCTACCCCAATACACCAAAAATTATTAATATTCTTTAACTTCTTGATCTGTAACCCTAAAAACCTTTTGACAATCTAAACAATACATATTTTTGTAGTTACGCATTATACTGCCCATTGTATGTCCAAATATCTGCCTAATTTTTCCGTTTTGTAATAAATCGGAAAAATATATATCATCGTAATCTGACCAAATTGGGCTTCCAAATGGGTACCATCCTCCTCTACTACGACTAACAATCTTAAATAACTCAGGATTTGTTTGAAACAAGTTATTTAACTGAGTAGCAACATTTCCTTCTCTATTTTCAACACAGTTTTTATACCAATCAGAATCTACTCCAGCATGAGTAAATAAAGTATTTTCTACTTGATATGCTACTGTAAATAAATTTTTGTTATCCTGAAATAGAGTGTGTGCATCAGATGCAAACTTAGGATTATATCTAGACCATCCAAGATTTCCAGTGCGAAAATAATAATGGTAATCATGGTTCCCGACTAAAAGAACTACATTTTTTCTATCTTTAGCAAAATCAATTATTTCTTCAAAATTCGCTAAAGCATCTTCAAATGTAATATTTTCATGTGGATAAGGATCTAAATAATCACCTAAAAATATGATTATAGAGTCTGATTTATCATTTTTAACTGATTTCCAAAAAGTTCTTCCGTGAATATCTGGTATAGCAATTATTTCCTTCATAAATATAATTCTAATACATTTATCAAATTAGTTTAGGTTCTCTAAGAAGTAAGTTGCAAATAATTAAATTAAACAAACCCAAATACAAAAATCATAATATTTGCTGTATGCAACTTTATGTGGAGCTATTGAGAATTGAACTCAAATTTTTAGAATGCAAATCTAATATAATAGCCATTATATTATAGCCCCAATAACATTTAATTATAAATGTAGTAGTTGATAATATTCAATTCCTTTTTAATTATCTTTTGCCTCATACTTATATAAACAGTTTATGCGCGCTACTGTTTAATTTCATACTAACGCATCTAGTGATATTCATTATAGCTATTAGAATATCTCTAAAGATCTACTCCGAAGTAAGGACTTCAAATTCCTCGTACATTTATAATTAAATATTAATATAATTAAGAGCCTCCTGTAGGATTCGAACCTACGCGCTCATTAGAGACATGCTTACAAGGCAAGTGCAATCGGCCACTATGCGAAGGAGGCAAAATATCTATTTTATAATATCATAAAACTTTTTAGAATACCAATACTTAGTTTTTAAAGGTTTATAAAACTTAAGAACCATAGAAGCGTAACTAACCTTATCAAATTCTTTACATAATGATATATAATTATCACACGTATATATCTCATCAAGAATTCTCATTCAGAAAGATGCTACAAAATTATTTCTAATAATAAGCAGAAATAAAAATCCTAAACAAATATAACAAAATAATAACATAACTAAAATTAACTTATATTCTGAGCGAATAAACAGATTCGAACTGTCGTCTTCTGCTTGGAAGGCAGATATACTAACCAACTGTACAATATTCGCATAAAAGAAGGAGATTTCTTAATATTAATTCAAACTAATATTTAGATTGCTATTGGAAACCTTAAATATACTTTACCTTTGAGTTACCATCCAAGCATTTATTGCTTGATGTGATGGAGCTTTATCTGCTATTAATTTATCAAAATCTATTTTTTTAATATCACTAAACCTAACATTATAGTTACATCCAGAAGCTAACATAACACCCGCTATATTCTCAGCATTTACATGAGCTATAACAGTTAAGATATTATTTGCAGCAGCATATCCTAATTCATAACCTATATTAGAATTAGAAATAAGTCCAGAATAAATAGCTAATACACAATTTGAGTTTGTAATTGTATGCAAATTGTTTATAAACGCTTTTGACGCCCAACTTGTATTAGATTCTTCTTCCTTTTGAGTACAAGATACTCTATATTGTGCAGGGAAAGTTACTTTGTGACCTTTACTTATAAGTAAGTCTGCAATAATCTGAAGTGCATATGTTCCTCCATCCTCAGAATAATCTCCAGTAAGATAAATTTTTGCCATATTGATTTAATTATATAGATTTAATTATATATTTGTTCTCCCTGAAGGTAACGCTCCTTCTTCCCGATCTTAAAAGGATCGTGCATCACTTTAATGCTTAGGGAGAAAATAGAAAGTAACTTTTAAGATTTGAACTTATTCATAATTTATCCAAAGAAATTATTTTAACCAAAATTTGCTGAAGTTACTTTATTAGTAGCGACTAGCAGAATCGAACTGCTATTTTAGGACTGAAAATCCTCTTTCCTAGCCGTTAGAAGAAGCCGCCACAGTTTTATACTTTATATTTTTTCAAGGCAGATTGAATAATTTCATCAATAGAATTACTATTAATCGTAGAAAGAATTATATCGTTTTCAAGATAAGTAAAATTAAATTTAGGTTGATCTTTACTTAATCTTTGAATCTCAAGATTTTTAATTCGATTCATATACCGATCAATGAATTGATCACTAAATGATTGATGTTCATAATTTATACTTGTAGCTGGCGATGGAGTATCTTGGTAATTGTACTTATTAATAAGTTCAATCATTTTATCTGTTTCCTTCTGAAGTTTCCGAAATTGCTTTAATACTTCAAGATACCCATCAGAAGGCGTCCAGCTCTTCTTTATTTGTTCAACATATTTTAATTGCTGCTCGTTAGCAAGTTGTTTGATTTTAACAACAATTGCGTGTCTCTGATCTTTATTAAGTTTCATCTTTTTATATTTTATTCTTTTTATATTTTATAAGGTAGTCGAAGACGTAGTAATTGAAACTCTCCTCTAAGTCCCAAACTTAGCGTGCTACCGTCACACCCCGTCCTCGTTAGTGCGTATGGAATAGGATTTGAACCTATATAAGATAGATTAACAGTCTATTGCCTAAACCATTCAGCCATCCATACGTGTACATATTAAGTTACTAAAATATAACTAATCCCTAGTATGATATTGCTGGAGTAACTTTATATTTTATTTAGTATTTATAGTTGTTTTAAATAATAATGCACAAATCCAACTAAGCTTAACTGCTGTCCACCAAGATATAGTACTTGGCATAGAAGTAAACAATACAGGTAACGTAGAAGGATATAAAATCCATATAACAGTTCCTGTTATTAAAGCCATAAATGTAACGGTTACTAGAATTACAGCTAAAACTCCAAGAAATTTATAAATATTTTCCATATAAATTACTTATTATAAGTTAATAGTAGATCCATTAGGATTTGAACCTAAATTGCATGAGTATCAGTCATGTTTCCTAACCAGATTAGAAGATGGATCTATCGGGTTTGCTATTTATCTCATTAAAGGTTGCAAACAAAGGAAAGGGATTTTCAGTCTACTGTGGCATTTCCTCCACTATCTTTGTATTTACTTTCCACCTACGCTTCATCACGTCGCATTCGTGCAAGCGTTGTTATTGTCCTAGTTGCGAACTCAAATAACAGCTAGCTCGTAATAAAAGAGCGAACTTTATATTACGAATTGAAATATGGTTGATCACACCAATCACATTTATTTTTAAGAAATCCTCCATGCATTGTAGCTCCACAATGAGGACACCCTATCTCTCCAACAACACAATGTTCATCAACTGCAATTTCTCCAGCACGTTTGTTACCTACATATTCATGAACTGGATGTTGAGATTCTGTGAATAATTTCTTAATCTTAGTTAACGCATCATCAGTTGTAATAGTATAAGTTAACAACTGATCTAATATGTTTTTAATTTGAGTTTCCATGTTTTTAAATGTTTCTGAGGAAGAGGTGGGATTCCAACCCACGCACCGCTTTTTACACGATCTAATACATTTCAAGTGTATCCTCTTCAAGCGCTTGAGTACTCTTCCTTTATTAGAAATTACAATTGTTTATAATTTCAGAATATTTCTCTATTACTAAATCTCGAACTCTTTTAGATAAATTAGAAACTTTATTTCTTATATGATAATAGCAATCGGTTAAATCTTGGATAGATTCGATTCCATTCTCTATTAAAATCTTATCAGAAGTTCGTTCTTTGTTTATAGTATTGAGAAACGTACCTTGTTTGAAGATAGGTAATTCTATATCTTCTTTAGTGCATTCTCCAATATATTGAAATAACTCATCTGGCAATTTATCGTCTGTTCCATATAAGAGAATATGTCTCCCAGAGGGAAGTTTATATTTAAGAATTTTCATAAGAGATTACTTAATGTCTTTTACTAAACGTACACTAAACCTACAAACGTGATTACAGCAATCTACAGGGTTAATTAGATTTTCTCTAAAATACATACAACTTACTTGAGATTTGTTTCTAAAACATACTGATGAAGACCAATAATGTCCATATAACTGTAATCCTACTATATTATCTTTATCTGGCTGATATAACCCATTTGCTGGAAGAAATATCGAGCACTCCTCAATTGGAAGATTAGAATTTAAATCAATAAAATGGTAACCACTTCGATTATTATCCCACACAGATTTTAATTTAGAAAGCTCCTCCCATTCTTCATAGGTTGGTAAACGTTTTCCAATAAATTTTGCAATATACCTTGCTTCATTATAGGTATAATAATGATTTCCATCCTTTTCAAAACCACCTATATCTAAATTTTCAGAATCCCACAATAAACCACAAAGTTTAATAGGTTTACTATTTATTTGATTACTATTTGTAAATTTAGAACCCCATATAAAACCGTTTATCCATTCCTCATGAGCTATATCGTCTAAGTGAGTTGGACATAGTTTTTTAGCAACTTTAAGTAATGTTTCCATAAATGTATCATTTGTTAAGGATAGTGTGGAATTGAACCACAAAGTATACTTAATCACCAGATTCTATCCAAAGATTAGTGTCACTCAAACCAATCATCTAACCTATTTTCGTAAAGGTAGACGTCCTCCTAATCTCCGACAGAGAGAAAGTCGGTTTGCGAATTCTTTTTTGTGTCTCACAAACAGACACAGTACATTTGTTTATACTGTTACATGTACTAACAGTCTCTCTATATTTTATAAGTTGAGAGTACTTAGAGTGAGTACCGCAAGTAAGGATCGAACTTACATTGCTTGACTGAGAATCAAATTTCCTACTCCAATTAGAAGATTGCGGCAAATGTAATTTACTTAGCGAAATATGCAGGATTATATTTAACTTTACGTTGAACTTTCCTAGTTATATCTTCGCCTTTTTCATTTTTTACCTTTTCAATGAATTTCATATCCAAAGCTTTAAAATGAATTTTTTTCATAATAATTTTGATTTAAAAGTTAAATAAAAATTTGTTGGGATACAAGGATTTGAACCTCAGTTACTTGCGTCAAAGGCAAGTGTGTTAGACCACTACACTATATCCCAATGATAATAAATTGCTCTAACGCAATTTAACTGTACTAGGACACACAGGAACCATCTTTAAAGTTACATCTTCAGCATCTTTATTTACTTTCTTTATATAAAGATGATCTTCTGTAGAATGAATCTCAAATGTAGTACCATCATTAGCTACTACAACAAAGCTATCACCTTCCTTAATGGTCATAGCTTTTCCATAATCTGTAATAATTTTCATATATCGATTGTTTAAAGAAAGTTCAAATAAGTAGGAAATTAAACAAGAATATACTCTTAGAGACGCTAGCGAATCTATTAATCTCCTACTTAAATAATCCTACACGTTATCCCTTCAAAACTCTATACACGTAGAGTTTCTCCCCAAATAAGAATCGTGTATTATTCCTATATCCTCCACCCTCGGATTATATAAACTGGTGGGCCTAACAGAGCATGATTCTGTAACCTACTGATTATGAGTCAGTTGCTCTAACCAATTGAGCTATAGGCCCTAAATAAAGAACATTGATTACGGGTTCAATGTTCAAAACCTCTATAGACTTCCTACCAAAGGTAGAAGCAAAATTATAAAAGAGGATCACGGATTTTGATCCTCCGTCTAGCTACAAAGTAGACTTTGACAACTGCTGCAACAGTCTGCCTGTTTCGCATTGAAAATTTGCAGATTTTCGTACTTATCAGGACTGACTATAACACTATATTTACGATCGATTAGTATTATGTTATAGTCTTATTTTCTTTTTAAAAATACATAATTTCCATTTCTCAGAACACAATGTACTAATTCATATCCTTCCTTCCAATATAAACGGTAATGTGTAAATCTTTTGCAACAAATAGGTAATACATAATTTTTAAAAATTAATAGTAGAGTGTGTCAGATTCGAACTGCGACTCCGCATCCCAAATGCGGTATGTTACCATTACAATACACACTCTATCATAAATAATGTTGTACTCGGAGTGGGACTCGAACCCACAAGATCGCAAGATCACTGCAGCTTAAATGCAGCGTGTATACCTAATTCCACCATCCGAGCAACATATTATTAATTATTCTCGAAAATCATCGTAAATTTCAATCTCATTTTCATCTATAAGAATGATTTCACATCCGCAAGTTTTCTGAAATTCAATTAACTCTTCTAGAGTATTAATTTCAATAGTAGATTCATACGTATAATCCGAAGATTTATTTCATAGCTATTCAAAAACTAAAGCGTTCATAATAGTTTCTTCTCCGAGAGGGTCAACTACTTGTTTTACAACATTACTAGATTTAAAATATACTAATCTATCAAAAGTAGATAATGCAGTTGTTCCTGCGGTTTGCAGTATATTTTGACCCATACTACGTACAATTGTAATAAAATATTTATATTGAAATTCATTATTCCAATCTGGAGTCTAACCTTCATTAACTATTTCTGCTGCCTTAAGTAGCTTTTCAATCGATTGAATTCTACGATGTATTTTGGTTGAAAGATCTTCTATAGAGTTATTTTCAACTGCATTATTTTCGATTTTAATAGTTATTTCTATTTTGTATAAAGTGTGACAAATATATATATAAATTATTAGATATGCAACTATTTTAAAGAAAAAATTAAGATAATTACAATCGATACAATTAAGCTAACTATTATTGCAACTCCCTCATACTTAAAGAGTTTTGATGGAAATCGTATCATTGTTTCTTCCAAATTTAGTACATGATAAGAGTATAAAATACTAAAATTGTAATATTTTTCCTATTCTATCCATATATCTATAATAAACCAAATACCTAAACTTACTACAAATAAAAGAATAAAGAAATAAAATCCAGGTAGCCATAAACAAGCAAATAATGCGCTAAGAACTATTGAACTTATTCCAATAGATTCTATGATTTTTAGTATTTTATCTACTTTCATCTTTAGAATCATTTTTCTCTTCTTCACAAATAGAGTCTAAAATTCTATTAAATGCGTTAAGAGATTTTTCTGGAAGTTGCTGTAAAGCTTCACTATTTTGATATAGTTCTACAGCAGTATTTACTGCAAATATTTGATAACAAGTAGTTCGATTAGGAGCTATAGTGTAAATTAATCCAAAACTAACTGCAGTAATAATGGATATTTTTGCAGTTTTCTTAATAGTTTCATCAGTAGGAATATCGTCTGTTGCGTTCATCCATATTGCAAAAAGTACTCCACCTGCAATAATACCTGATACTATTGTAATAACAGATGCAATAGTAGATATTTTACTAAATATATCAATCAGATATACTGTCCAACCTAACTCACTCATATTAGTATTGATAATAACGATAATGATTTAGATATTCTTTAACAACTTTACGTTCTGATTTTGTAGGAATAGAATCTGTAATTTCATAAAAAGCTTTTCCTGGAATCATATTGTAAAGTTCATTAACTCTTTTATGCGGAATATAAACTCCGCAAGAGGAGAATAAAATAATGAAGCATATAATAAATAGTTTCATTATTCTTTTTGTTTTAGACGATAGTAATAGGTAGTATCACTATTAATGATTTCCGTTTTATATATTTCATATCTATTGTTACGAAAATCATTAATAACTTGAGTAGCAACAGAATCGCTTTTTGGAGCTACTGAAATTAGGAGCCAAGTAGCACATATAGAACTAGTTAGCATAGTAACTATCTGGAGCAATATATGAGAGTACGATACACGTTCTTTTTCTTGTTCTGCAGCTAATATTGTAGTAAACACTAGTAAATTTATTGCAATTACAAGTAAAATTACTATGCAAAAGATTATTTCCATGATTTAATCCTCTAATTCAAGATTTATTACAAGTCCCCAAACATTTCCTCTGTCATCTAGATTACATTCAAATGTAGCAGGAGTATAAACTTTACCATCAATAACAAAATCAATTTCGGCATCTCCACATTTATTTTCGTAATCCTCTAGAGTTTTACAGAGAGCTTTTAGATGTTTCAGTTTCATAAATAATATTCATTAAAATGTGTTGCAATATTGTATCAATAAACCGATTATAATCAGTATCAGAGTTAACTGTTACACAAAATTGTGCAAATATTTCCTTTACTTGGTTCTCCTCTATCTTATATATGTTTACAGACAGTTGAAACCACGTAACAGGAAATATAGAGATATATATTTTATGTGTATTCCTAAGCCAATCTATTAGCTCATATGTATAAGGTACAGTGTACAAATCCTCAAAATCACTATTTTGGATTCCAGGTTCATCAGGGATTATACATTCAATTTTTGGATTATTGTTTTGATCTAAACAATAATAGACTTCATTAGGTTCATTATAACCTGCTTTTGCTGCTAATTTAGCAGTTTCATATGATATTCTTTTCATAATATTTAAAATAAAAGTTACTCCATAGATTCATGCCTTTGAATACAGTAACTTTAATTATTATAAATAGTAAGCATCTCTACTATACGCATCTTAACTTGATATTATGGAATATCAAAAGTAAAGTTATTCAATAAGACGCTTCTTGAATTTTTAATCACATTTGTAAATCTTTGAGTTGATATAACTAAATGCAACAACATTAAAAATTCTCAATCCATTTCGTTACTCTTCTACAAAACTTATAAGTAGACTTACTCGAACGAACAAGAGTAATCATCTATTTAGATTAGATTAGTCTAAATAAACTTGGAGCTTTTTACACTAAAGATTTAACTTTAATTAACACAAGCAGCTCTGACGATGCGATTTGATTTACGAATCAAATGAAACGATTCAGTTAAATATAAACAGCACTGATTTTACAATATAAGAAGATCATCTATATTGACTGCTTTGTGGATCCATTTCTTGCAGTATATTAGAGTCTAATCCCGATACACGGTTTAACCATTTATATTTAATTTATGTAATTATAAGTTATATTTTCCTGTAGTATTTAAAAATACACAAGATTTAATTAGTTTATTATCCTTTTTACTGTATATAGTTATATTTGGCTTAGGATACGTGTGTACGTCTTTTATATAGTATCCTGGATTTTTTTTCTTCGAAATCTTTTATAAGGATTTCTTTATTCTTCCTTATTGTTTCTGTTGCAGTAAAAAATTCATTTTCTGCTTTAGCATAATTACTAAGTAATTCTTGAGCAGTCATCTTATTAAGATTTAAGTTGTTTTGCTAGGTATTGTAGAAATTCTTCTACAGTCATTCCAGATTCAAATTCTGGAGTTTCTTTCCAATCTTCTTGGATTTCTTCTTTAGTATGACTAGCAATGTAGTCTTTCAGTTCTTCAAACATATAAATAAGATAAAATTAGGAACTACGGAAGGACTCAAACCTTCAACTCCAAATATAATTGCGCGCGGTGTTTTATCAACTTTAATTAAACTACGTAGTTCTGGAAGTAAGCTTTTAAATGCAGTGTTGATATGCTGCCATCCACTGTCTCATACTCTCATTATCAGGTGCAACAAAATTTCGAAGGTTTTTCAAAAATTTTGAAGTCGAATTGATTTTAGAGTATACTCTATAGAAACCAAGTATACAATCTCGTCTAAAAACACGTTTGTCTTTGACAATATCGTATACTTGATTGAGAAGTTCTGCTTTATCGATAGCCATTTCTTCTTCTTCAATAGTGATTGATAAAGCACCTCTTTGAAATGTTTCTACAGAATGAGAACCTTTGATCAATTGAATTCCAGCTTTAATATCCAATAAAGGATATTTTTTTAAAAATCCATTTAATACTATATATGAAGGCAGTTTTTGTCGAACATATGATCTCAGATAATCCTTAATAGTCCAATTCTTTCGAAACGCATTAAAAATTATTGCGAGTTCTATAGGACTTTTGTTGGAGTTTATAACAATTGTTCTGAGAAAATACTTTCCTGGTTCTTCTTCAGCAAGATTTCTGAATGCTTTGAGTCGATGTTGTCCATCTATAACTGCACCAGATTCGGTAATATAGATAGGAAAAATATATTCATTTTGACGCATAGCATTCATAATCTGTGAAACGAGTTTCTGATCAGTATCTCTATTCTCAGGAATAAAGGATAAGTCCCAAGGATCTGTTACATGATAGATTTGTTCTGTTTCACAGTTTTTCAGTGATTTTAACATGGTACTAGAATATGTTTTGAGGCACATCTTGAATACCATGAGAAAGGATGAAAGATTGTGCTGAAGTTACTGAAATGTTTTTATTATTGAGGAAATAACCTCTTTGTGTGCGAACAAGACGATTTCCTTCGATGTCTTTTCTAGACCAGAAACCAGGTTTATGTTCTTTAATTGATTTCCAATCTTTCTGACGAATGATTTTATTAGAAATTATAGGATAGAGATCAAGTTCGAGATTCATAATTTTTAAAGTTAAATTATTAATAACTAGGTGAGAAATAAAATAATTACAATGAAAAGAGAGAAAAAGTTAGGTATAAGAAGAAAAAATAAAGAGTAATATTTGTGAGTTTAGAATGAAAATTGAGAGATTGAGAAAAATGATTGAGAGTGGGATAGGGATGGTCAATCCACTCTCAATCATTTTTCAACCTCCTTAAAACCTAATCATTACCAAACTACGACCTCAACTTTCATTTTTTCGTATCACCTTCAAAGAAGTTCCAAGCCCAGATAACCGCAACGATCGCGATCATGATAAGGATGACACCTTGTAAAGAAATTACACTTAAAGGTAACATAGTAAGTATTTTTAGATGTTTAAAAATTTGTTTAGTATCAAAAATTGCTCATATTCATTCACAAAACAAACAGAACGAAAAACAAAATTTATTAAAATTAAGAATGAATATAAGCTTTAATTGATGCTATTTCTCATCTTTCTTAGAGAATAGCGCATAAACAAACATTGCGAATAACATAAGACCAAGAATGATGAAATAATTCGCAATATCTTCACCAAGTGTTTCACCTATTCGAGCTAATGGTAACATGATTGAAAGTGTATTTTTATTTGTTTTTATGCAAAATTTTGTTATTGCGTACTGTGTATATAATATATGTACAATGTACTTAATTGATAATCAATACGTTAATTACTATCTTATTGATAATCAAATAGTTAAACTGTAGGATTTATGTCCAACAGCATGTAGATTTAAACTTATACTGAAAATAGACAGTAAAGATGTCATTTGAGACTCGAACCGATGGCACGATCCACCTGAAAGGTGGTCGGGCAATTATATAGTTCAATGCCGCCCGAGCGGCATATTATCTAATTATATAGTTAGACAGTCGATTTTGTCGCGAACCTGCATCGATTTTGTCGCGAACCTGCATCGGTTTTGTCGTCTCCAAAATTTTTTTCTTAAACATTTGTTCTTTTCAAAAAATATTTCTATCTTTGTAGAAAATAATAAAAGATACATTAATTTAAAAATTATGATTATGATTGATGAAAATAAAAAACCACATGTTCAAGTGCCCGATCCTGTAAAGAAAACAAAGTTAAAACCGTTTGATAAATTGGTTTATGCGAATCTTAGAAAATATATGAATAAGGATACATACGAATGTTTCCCTACTATTAGAAGAATCGCATCAGAATGTGGATGTACTGAAAAAAGAGTTACTAACTCTATTGAACGACTTATTGAGGCTGGAGATATTGAAAAAACTAAGCGTATCGGTCGATCTAATGTATATAAGTTCAATAAACTTTCTAAGAATTTTGAAATGTTTACAAATGACTTTTTAGATCAGAAAGATACTACTCCAGAAGAAAAAGCTTACTTGATTGGATTACAATCTCAAACTTATAAAGATGGCGGTTTTGCAATGACTACAAAAACTAATGAAGAGATTGCAGATGCTTTAAATATTGATACTAGATCAGTTCAACGATACAATAAATCTTTAAAAGAAAAACAAATCCTTGTTGAAATGAAAACCGCTATTCTTGATTCTGCGGGTTATAATCGAACAGTTAAAGCAATTGATTTAGCCAAAGTATGTCAAGCCGTTTTATATGTAAACGAACGAGTTGATGTACACGAAACTAGATTAAATGCTCAAGAAGATCGAATAACAATTCTTGAAAAAATGGTTTCAAAGTTAATGCAAGAAAAAACTGAACTTGAAAAACAACTATTTGATAAAAAAGAAATAATTAACGAATTTGAATTTAATTAAAAAGGAAGGCTTTTACACCTTCCTTTTTAATTTTTAGACTATTTAAAAACAATAAAATGAAAAAATCAGTATTCCTCTATTTCACAACAGTAGAATCTCTGACACCTTTAGCGGACTCTACTTACACGAAGTAGAGTTTCGATGTTTTGTTTAACGACTCTCATCAGCGCTATACGTCGTAAGCAGCAATAATTCACCATTCTTGTTTACTTTCATCCATAGGTAATACTACATAATACCTTTCTTTATATGTAAACCAACTGCGATAATTACGTATTAGATAATCACCACAGTTGGTTTCAAGAATGTTTACTGCTCATTTAAACTTACCCCTTATAGTAAGTGTTGAATTACGCATTTGCGATTTCGATGACAGGAACTCGAATGTCGCGATACTGATCTGCAACACGAACACCATCTGGAGTAAACTGGTTTACTTTACCGCTGATGATGTCGGCCACTCGAATCGCTTTGTTTGCGAGATATTCCAGTTTTGTATAGTTGTTATCCATGTTGTTGAGCTTTTCAGACAGCTCGCAGGCACGTCTCGGTTGACTTTCAGGAGACTCACGATAAGTCCTCTGCAAAGAACCGAGAGAGATCCATGATGGTTTGTTGTTTCGCAGACAGGCTACGTAATATGCTTCAGCATCAGCATTCTTCCGAATCTTGATTGCTTTCACCATTGTGTCTATGTTTGCTTTATAGGTTTCGAAGTCGTAGAATTCTACTACTTCACCTTTTTCGGACAGACCGAAAACGCCGATAAACGGCAGACCACTGTTCTTCAGCTTATCAGCGGTTACGGGAACGAGTGTCTGCTCTCCACGAAGAGGCAACACAGGTTGATTCTGTGCATCAAATGCTTTCATATTAAAAATCTTTTAAAAATTTGGTTAATATACCACGAATTTGTTACTACATATCTATGTAAGTCTTAGTTATCTATGTAAGTCTTAGTTGCAAGAAGTAAAAAGAGTGCAAGAAGTAAAAAGAGTGCAAGGACGAATCCCTGCACTCCTATAACGTTTAGATACGTTCAAAAATCGCAAACGGTCTCTTACGTAGTATCGGCTGCCCATTGTCGGTATAGGCGACTTTTCCACCTATAAAAGCAGTAGTATCGACAGGTACTGTTTCGACGACTTTGATTTCGCCAAGTGACATCAACAGTTTAACTCGTTCACAGTCATCGCCTACTTCCATAAGCTCATAATTGAGCTTATGATTCTTGTATACCTCTCGCCACTCTTCTGCCATTTGTCTGGCAAAGATTCGAACAGGTACCCAAGTCGGTTTGCCGTTGATCCCGATTTTCATATACGGAACAGGCTTGTTGTTATATGTACTCTTTTGAAAGCACTCATCGCAAAATTCGCTTGGGAGTGTAATGACATCACCGACGATGAAGTTGATACCGCCGAACGACTTGCCAGTCTCTTTCAAGTCGTCGATACTTTTAAATGACGTTGCATTAGCAACAACATTTACAGCCGTAGCCATTTTCAATTCACTAGTTTTCATAATCGCTAAAGGTTTAAAGTTTGTAATTACATAATACATTTAGTCTTAGTAATATATACAATTAAAGAGAATGTACCGAAGCACATTCTCTTATATGCTATAAACTGATAGTTGCAGTTACAGTGTAACCACGTCGTCGCAACTCTTCAACCAACTCCTTATCGGAATGCTTATCGAGAACGTTATCGATAACTTTCTCAACAATTTCAGCATTTTTAATAAGTTTTTGGCGTGATGGAGATTCACGTGCAGCTTCCGCTTGAAGTACACGAGCTTCTTTGATCATAAATTCTGCTAATTTATGATTTGGAGCTGTCTTACATGCATTCCATATAAGACGATCTTTTACGGAATGTAAAAGTCCGTGTTTCAACAGAACTCGCTTCAGATATGTAGGAGCTATTTTAACTCCACAATCTCGACATAAACCTCCGAAAGATCTAGGTTTATTGATACTCTGAGCGATTCGAGAATCAGACCACGCATGAATAGTTTGCAGTACTTCTAATACTGCATTAATTTCTGTTTGTGATATCATAACGTTATGACGGTTCACCTAAGCACCGAAAGGTTCAAGTTACAGAAGTATTTCTGTCTTAGAACATTTGATCCCAATCTTCTTTTGTAATACACGTAGTGCATATTACAATAGTGATAATAACAATGAAAACGGATATTGCAAGATACCCGTTTTCATTTAAACTATCAACGCTCATCAAGAAGAGTAGAACTATTGTCATTGTAATGTAGAACATTACTTTTTTGCAAAATAGTTTCATCCTTTAATGAGTTCAAAGATTGGAGCTGTTGCTCCGTTTGATAAAATTGTTTTCGCAACAACTTTAATTGTTTTGCCTTGTAACAACTGATGCAATTCAATAAAGTTTTGTGTACGATAGACTCTCTTCGTGAAGCTGTTAAAATCAGATAGTTCACGATAGTTACTGAGTCTTCGAAAATACCGTAAAGGTATTCGATCGATTAAACAATCATTAACGATACAAGACATCAATAACTTGTTATTCTTAATAACAATAGGTTCATTAAGGATTTTGATAACCGTTCCGACAGAACGATCAAAAGGTTTTGTATTCATGATCTTGTTTGTAATCGTTAATGAATTGTTTATGTGCAATGCGCAGTTCCTTACGAGTAACTTTACGATGAGAAAAGTTTACTCTCGTAATTGTTACATTCGCTTCGATAATAGTGTAAGAATTGTCACACGACTCATTACCGAAACGAATTGCACTGCGAAGTCGAGGACACTCTTGCCAGAGTTCGAGGAAGTCAGCAGCTTCTCGATATAAATTTGTAGTGGCACACATGGCACTATAGCACTTTACCTAAGGAGTGCGAGGTTCAAATTCAAACTGAGAAAAATTTTTGGTCTTAGTGAATTTTAATTTGATTTTCCATTTTATTAGGCCAGGGGGACTTTTTATGATGTGTCCCATCGCATACATCACATATATTATATTGCATACACTATACACTATATAATACCGCTCAACATTTTGTAAAATCAATAATTTATTTTATTTTTGCAAAAAGCTAAAATTTATGAATAATTGATTAAAACAACAGTTAATATATCAACCTGTCATTAGAGAATCTAAAATCAATATAATTCCCGAACAGGAAACAATAATCTTACCTAAAAAGAAAATAAAGACTACCTCATTAGAAGGTTATACTCCAACTTTATTAAAAGAACCTCAAGAAAAAGTAATTATAGAAATACCTCAAGAAGAAACAAAGTATCCAAAAGTTTTTCAAAATAAATCGGAATTTATCAAAGTTATGACTCCTTTATATGAAAAGATATTAGCTTCTAAAGGTATTGATACTTCTTTTGCTAAAGCGTTAGTACAACAATCTGGATTAGAATCAAACTGAGGTAAATCACAATCTGGTAAATTTAATTTAGGAGGAATTAAAGGAAAAGGAACAAAAAGGCGTACAAGAGAAGTTATAAATGGAAAAGATCAATATATATATGACAGTTTTAGAGATTTTAACTCTTTAGAAGATTATGCTAATTATCATGTAAATCTATTAAACAATAATAGATATAGAGCATTTTCAGGTACAGTAAATGAATTTGCAGATAAAGTAGCTAAAGGTGGATATGCTACTGATCCTAGATACAAAAATATTTTAAGTAAAATGATAGCTAGTGCTAAATTTGGAATGAAAGTTCCAAAATACCAGTATTCAGGAAAAATACCTAGCACAGACATCCCAATTATTCGATATAAAACAGATTTAGATAAAGAAATTGAGAAAAAAAATAACGAATATGCTGCTACTAAAGATATCGAAAATTTTGCTAAAAGTAGAGACTATAGTGAAAATCATCTTAAAGAGTTAGCAGATAGTGTTAAAAATACAGAATTTAATTATCCAACTGTATTGCATTTAATTAACGGAGAAACAAGTTTTGAAATATTTCCTAATAATAATGCATCATCAGCACAAGGTCCTTTTCAATTACTTGAATCTACAATAAAACGCCTTTATCCTAAAAATTATGCTCAAATTATAAATGAGTATAGAAATAAATCTAGAAATTTTTCAGATATATTACATGATGGAATGGTAATGTTTAGAGAACACGCTAAAAGAATCAAAGATGGAGATCGCTCTTACGGTAGGTTAAAAGTAAACCATTTAGCTCCATATAGTTCTCAAACAGATACTATATCTGCAACTGCATGAAAGAGTATTAAAAATGATATTAAAAAGAAATTAATCTTTGGAAAATCTACATATCAGGATTTAACAGATGCTTACAATGAAGAGTATGAACGTATATTCAATAATAATGAAGCTTACGATCATTCTAAACAAAAATTTAAATAAAATATGACAACTAAAGAAAAATGAACTTTAGCTGCTATTATAATAGTTGTAATAGTAGCAATCTTAGCAGCAATCAAATTGCTTCCATTTTATGTAACAATTATTGCGTTAGTAACGTATGTATTTGGAATTGGAACTGGTTGGTTCCTTAAAAGAATTAAAGATAAATATTTTGTAAAGTCCTAAAACAACAAAAGGCAGTCGAATTAACGGCTGCCTTTTTCATTTCTTAAATATATGTAAGTTCCTGTTGCACCTAATCCTCCACTAATTCCGAATGAATTATGTATTCTATTAGCTACAGATTCTCAATTGTACATAGGTATATTCTTTAAAACATCTTCAGATAATTTATATGGATGTGCTCTGTTAATAAATGAATAACTTGTAGGTAGTATATCATTTGATATAGATGCTACTAAATCTACTTGTCCATCTGGATAAACATCGTGTTCAAGAACTCTAACTTTCTTAGCTGGTAATTTATAATGTTCTACTACTGTTCTTTTTAAATCTTTTGGATTAACTGAACTAACTGCTGTATCATAACTTCCTACATACTTTTCAGTTTCAGGAATTTCGTAAACGTTCTCACCTGTACGTTTATATTGTAAATCAGGTTTATTCTTTCCTTTAGGTAAAGCAATAGCTCTGTGTACAACCATCTTATCTTTTACTAATCCATCTCTTGCAAACATTACCGCTCTTTTCTGAACTCCTGGAAGTTTACTAAATCCGCTCCCTATTGCTCCAGCAGTTAATAATGCTTCAAGTCCAGTTACAGCAGCTTTACCATATTCTCCATTTTTAATATCATCGTCTACTGTAGTTACTCGATCACTAGTTACAAAATCTGCAATTGCTGCACCGTTTAGTACTCTAGAAAGAGTCTTTAATATCTTTAATTTCCCAAATAGAAGTAATAATCCTAACGCAAAAGAACCAGTTGTTAGCAAATCATTACCAGCTTTCTTAACTAATTGTCCTTTTGCTGAATCTCAAAATGGAACGTCTTTAGGACGTTTTGTTCCATATCCGTCTATATAGTATTTATCCTTGTCTGACATGATCTATTGCTAAACATATAACTCCAGCTATGAATATAAATACACAACATGGACTAAGTGTTATAAACGTTGTTATTAATGTAAATAATATTACAAATATTCAACCTAATGCTCTAAGTCAATTCTTCATTTTCTTTTGTTGTAAAAGTATCTATTCCATATAATAAAGCGTCTATTAATATTAATCCCACAGGAATAGCCATAGGAATGATAGATAACATTCCTAAAATCAATGTAATTACCATAATACCTAAAATAATATCTGCCATTAGTTCCATAATACATTAAGCTTTAAAAAAGTAAATATTATTATTTTTATAATTATTTGTATCTATATGTAATCAAGTAGTCTCTCTGCCATTTTGATCTCATTTTTCAATACGAATTGGAATAGTTAGTTCTAATTTATGTTTTTCTAATTCATATCTCATATTAGATGCTGACATCTTATTGCTAATTAAATCAAAAGCATTACCTTTTTTATGTTGCGAATTTTTAGCTCCGATTTTACAATCTGGCTGTCTGTATCCACAATAATTTCTACTACCTCCAGATGCTCAATTATTACATATTAAAGGAATTCCTAATATTTCTCTAACTTCTTCTAATGCTTTTAAAGCTCTAGAGTCAAGTAAAGCTAATGATTTTTCCTCTCCTAATTCTTCATATACCTCTTTTGGAACTAGTTCTTTTATATCAAAATATTTATTTGCTTTCATTTCTTTTAACTCCTCCTAATTTATCTGCTCAGGCTTCAACAAAAAATTTGTAATAATCATAAGGAATACCTTTTTTACGCTTTCGCCTACAATTTAAATTATGTAATCCACTTAATAGCCCTACAAAAGGTAAATATAAAGGACCTAATCATTTAGATTGAATACCATGTCCAGCCTCATGTTTAATAGAATTTTTTAAACTAATTCGTATATTATTGTTGTTCCAATCGTATCTATTATAATCTAATAATACATAATAACCTAAAGAAATTCCTCCAGGAAATTTATCATAAATATAAACCTCCTGATCTTTATATGTAAACGTTTTTAATCTAGTTTTATTATAAAACGGAAGAAGTATTGCTCCTAGTAACGATTGAGGAAATTCTCAAATTCATCTACGAATTTTGATAATTGTTTTCATTTTTCTTTCTATTAAATATTTTTACTACAGAATCTGCACCTAATAGAGTAGTACTACATATAAATAGAGTATCTACAATAACTGGAGCTTGTATCCCATGAAAAGTACATCATAAACATATAATAAGACATGCCACTCATCCTAAAACTCCACAAACTCGTTTACTACTTAAACCACTTTGTGCAGTGAATAATCTAATAAAGAAATCTTTCATTATTTTATTATATAGATAAATAGTCAACTACTGCTTTACAAAAACTTAGGAATTCTTCATCTGATAGATTAGAACGCATTGTATTTATACTATTACATACTAAACGAATGTTAGATAAAGAATATGCTCTCCCTGGTTTAATTCTATCGATAGAAACATTAAAAGGATTTTTGCCTGCTTTAATAACAGTTTGCATCTCTAAATTAGATAATGCGCACTTTCCATTTTGTTTTTCAAACAATTCGATTAATTGCTCTTTTGTTAAATCGAAAGGAATATTGTTTTTTAAAGCTCTAGTTTTACATCCAGATAATAATCGTGATAAAAATCGATCTCGATCGTTAATTTCCTGAGTAGCTCTTTTAATTTTCTTCCTTTCTTTTTCACAATCTTTGCATTCTCTAGAATATCCTTGTCGGCAAATATATTTCTCTCCTTTATAAAATTCTGAAACATCTTTATAAGTTTTACAAACATGACAATATAGTTCTCCATTTTCATTAAAACTTGGAATTCTTATACGCTTAGATTCTTTTTCCTTTTCACATTCTTTACAATGAGATCCGTATCCACACTTTACATTATTGCGTCTAGGAAAAAATTTAGATGTCATTGGTTTATATTTCTTACACTTAGTACAAAGTTTATAAATAACATCATTAATTAATTTAAAATTAGGTAAACCTAATGTATAATTCATTTGTTTTCCAAGTTTCTCAAATAAGATTTTTTGATCTTCTGAAGTCATAATTATTTATTATGATGTCATTTAGCAGCATTTCTAGCAAAATTAGCTCTCTTCTTTTGTAGCGGAGTTGCATTAGGATCATTAAGTACAGATCTAGCATGTTCTTGTACAGTTTGTCCAGCTCTTTTAGCACTAGCTGTAAACTTACCACGATTAGCCTTCTTTATATAGATTTTCCCACCCTTCTTTAAATGTTCAATCATATCGATAAATAAATTAGGTAAATCTATTGTGCTTGAGTTAGATAACTTTTGTATTTGTTTTTGTAAAGTTTTAAAATCTAAATTAAAATCATTCATATTAAATATATTTAGTAAGTTATTAGTTTAAATATTTTTATTTTGTATTTCACAAAAATAATAAATAAATTTGCAAAGTAAAAATAAAAAATTTAAAACTAAGTAATAAAATGTGAAATACTTTTCTAGATTGATTCTTATTTATAGTTGATAAAATTAAAAACTGGAAGGATGTTTGAAGAACATTGTTTATACTGTTAATTGTCTTTGCATTAAATATAATTACTAAAGAATATACCGAACGTTTAGTTATAAATTCTAAAACAGAAGTAGTAAATGAAATAAACCAAAGACATGATAGTATATTAAATCATGTTATTGAAAAATCTCCCGAAGTAGATAGAGTTATTAATTCTATTTTAGATAATTTAAATATTACCTATGGATTTAATCGTGCATCTCTAATGATTTATCATGATAATATCACAATGACTAATGGGATGCCGTATTTAAGAATGTCTATTTCTCATGAAAGAATAAGAGAAATAAAAATGAAAGTAACTGCTAAAAAAACTGAAATGCAAAATGTTCCATCATCTATGTACTCAGATTTAAATGCAGAATTATTAAAACATGGCCAAGTAATAAGAACTTTAAAATCTTTAGAAACAATTGATAAAAATTCCTATACTAGATGTTTAAATGAAAATATTAAAGGATATATTGTAATTCTTATACGTAATACAGATAATTCCCCATTAGCTGCATTGTGGTGTTTTAGTTGTGATGACGAAGTTCAAACTAGTCCAAATGTAGTACACGATTTAATGGGACAAGGACACGTTATTAGAGATGTATTAAAATACTAGTGATTTATGACAATGATTTTAGAAAAAGATAAGTTTTATAATGACTTATCTATTGATAAAGAAAATGACAATGTAATTTATAATGATCAGCAACACGTTTAAATAGATAAAACAGATGGATCCTATTATATATCTGTTACGACACTAATTCATAATTATACTAATATATTTGATTCTGCTTTTTGATCAGCATATAAAGCATTAGAATCATTAACAGACGATGTAACGTTTGCAGCTTTAAAGAAAGTGTTACTTGCAACTAAAAAATTTGATCCATCTATTTTACATAAACTTAGTATTGATGAATCTCAATTTAATACTAAACGAGAAGAAATCTTACAAAGTTACGAAGATGAAAAAAATAAATCCTGTGAACGTGGCACTAAAATACATGCTAAGTTTGAAAACGCAATGTATCAAAATCCAGAAAAAGAACTAAAAAGATACGGATTAGGTGGGAAATTTAGTGTTAAAAAAGGACATTATCGACTTGATACAGAAAAAGCAGTATATCCAGAATTTCTTATTAGTGTAAAATCAAGAGATGGCGTATTGAGAGTTGCAGGACAAATTGATTTATTAATTAAAGATGGGAACGATATAATAATTATAGATTTTAAAACTAATAAAAAAATCGATCGCAAATCTTATTATAATAAATCAACAAAACGATATGAATGTCTAAAATATCCTTTAAATACAATTCAGGATTGTAATTTAATGCACTATACACTTCAATTATCAATGTATGCTTATTTGCTTCAACAAATTAATCCAGATTTAAATATTAAAATGTTAAAGTTAATTCACATTGATCATTCAAATAAAGTTGAAGAAATTGAAGTAGAATATATGAAAAAAGAAGTAGAAGTACTTCTTAAACACTACAAAAAACAACTACTTATAAAAGAAGAATTATCAAAAGATACTCCAATCGTATATTAGTAATCGTTACAATTGCAAGTTAAAAGGTTATAAATATAATTGGAGTATCTTTTTTAAATAAAATATTATGGGATTTATAGATATATTAGATGGGCATATTAAAGAATTATTTGGAGCTAATGAGAATTTAAGTAATAAACGTTTAAAGATATGCATGAAGTGTCCATTATATAAAAAGACTCCAGTAGGTCCTATTTGTAATAGTTCTTTATATATTAGTAAAGATGGAAAAGATGTGGTAAATTACGGAAAAGAAGGATACGTTAAAGGGTGCGGTTGTAATTTAAGTAAAAAAGTCCGTCTATCAAATGCAAAATGTATTATAAGAAAATGATAATATGCAGATTAATATAAAACATATATTAATAGGTTGATACAATAAAATCTTTTTAAAAGAACAAGATTTAGCAAATTATCGATTAGATATTTGTAAGCACTGTCAGCATAATGTAAAATTTTTAGGTCAAGATAGTTGTGATTTATGTGGATGTATATTAGATGCTAAAGTCCGAGTAAGAGAAGAAAAATGTTTAAAAAATAAGTGATAAAATGGATTTAGGAAATAGAAAAATGGAATTAACAGGCATACATTATATGCCAGGACTCGATCAATCAGAAGATTTAACTACAACAGATAAAGAAGTGATGAAAAAATTGCAAGAACAAGCTCAACTTGAAATGGCAGATAATTTATGTAAACAAAATGAAGGAGTTAAATCTGCAGCTAACAAAGAAATTGTAGCTTGTAATAGTAATGTAATCATTAAACTTTATGATAGAAATCCCTATCGTAGTATTAAGACTAGTGCTTCAGGGATTATCTATGGTTTAGATGGACATGAAATGTATTTTAGTCACGAATCTGGAGAAATGGAAGAATCTCATCAGGAAATTATTTGTGCAGAAGTAATTGCTATTGGACCTGAATGTAAAAATGTAAAAGTTGGAGAGGATGTGTATTGTAGAAATATTCCTGTTCCAATACCTTTTGATAATCAAGGATATTATGCTATTACAGAACAAAATATTATATGTAGAATTGTAAATAAAAATTAATGATGTTAGAAGATAAAATATTTTTTAATCCTGGAGATTTGGTAATATTAAGACATCCAATTCCAAATCGTCCAGTCATGTATGTAGTAGGAAGAGTAATGCAAACGATAAAGAAAGGAGCGAATCTTGAATCCTTATTTAAAGGAATTAGATGTAGATGATATGACAATAATGCTACTTTACAAGAAGCAATCTTTTCTACTAAGGATTTAAAGTTTTATGAAAATGAAGATTTATCTGAATAATCTTTATATTAAATATATAGAATGTAGTGTAGATGAATTTGAGAAAATTAAAGACTTTCTTGACAATTCTAATACATATGTTCCTTATATTAAAAATATTCCTATAGAACCATATTATAAATATAACACGACTATTTGTTAAATAAAATGGACGAAAAGAAAATACAAAAATTTTTAGAATGACTTCCAACAAAATTTGAAGAATTTAAAGGCAAAACTTTAGAAGAAGTTGCAGAAGATTTAAATCGATTATATGAAACAGACGAAGGTAAACAAACTATTCAGACTCTAATGAATACGTTCTTAGAAGAACAAGATAAAGACCCTTCTAAATTTGCTAATGGGGGAATTCTTCCTACAAGTAAATTAGATTACATTGTTTCTTTGCATAAAAAAGGTGGCAAACTAAAAACTAAGAAATGTTCCTGTGGATGTGAAATGCACAAAGTATTCGAAAATGGAGGAGTTGTTGAAAAATGTGCCTGCGGATGTGATACTAAGAAAATCGTAAAAGCTGAAAATGGCACAAAAACTAAATCTAAGTCGAAATCTAAGTCGAAATCTAAAGTTGAAACTTACCAAAAAGGTTATTTAACTCCTTGAACTTTTGCATTCAACTCTGCTAAAACAACAGTTTTACCAAACATTGACGGAGGGGGCCAAAGAACAATACAACGTGTTGCTTCCCCATCAGGTAAAGTTATTGACCGTATATATGCTCCAGGTCAAGGTTATACAGAGAGAGTAATAACTCCAACTGATACAACGTTTACAAGAGTCATCTCAAATGGAGGAAGTGGAGCGCCAGATATACAAACATTTAGTAAAGGTATGCCAGATTTTAATTGATTCCAACAAAGATGGAAACAATATGGAGTTTACAAAAAAGGCGGAAAGGTATAAGAGATATCTTTTTGCTTTATAAGGAATAATATGGATTTATTTATATTTAATAATGATTTACAGAGATTAGAGATTAATGAATATTCTATTTTGCTAATTAAAGAATTTGCAGCTCTATGAAACGAAGACAGAAATAAATGTAAAGAAGATCCTAAAGGTATTAAACGTTTACGTGCTTATAGAGAATTTGCATATATTTATTTAGCTTTAGACTATAAATCTCCATATTTTGAATACTTAGAACAAGAGAAACATCAAGCAGCTATGGAAGATAGCGGACTTACTGAAAAAGAGTTTAATGATGAAACTTTTAGAGCTGCTTGTAGAAAATATATAGAACTTAAAGATTCATCAAGAATTCTAAGTTTGATTAAAACTGCATTTAGAACTCTAGAAAAGATGAGAGTATTTTTAGATTCAATCGATTTTAACGAAAGAGATGAATTAAATGGAGGTAAATATATTAACGATCCTAAAAAAATTATGGAAAGTTTAACTCAAATTGGAAAAATGGATGCTTATTTAAAGGAACTCGAACTTACATATAAGAAAGGTTTAAAAGCACAATCCAAATTAAGAGCAGATAACGAGCCAGGTTTTGGAGATATGGATCAACTCCAAAGATAAAAATATAAATAATGGAACAAGAAGTAAAACGAAAACGAGGTAGACCAAGAAAAAATCCTCCTGCAACTTTACCTACATTTGCAGACAGGTATGAAGAAGAATTAAAAAAGAAATTATTTCAAGATGTAACTGTATCAAAAACAGAAGACGAAGAGGAAAGTCCATATTATGAGTTTCCTAAGGAAGGACATAGAAAACGCAATGGTGCGTGAGATGTTCCTCTTGATGAAGAAATATTATATTTTGATCCAGAATTATCTTATGAATTAACTGGTTATAGACCTATAAATGAAACTCAAGGTTTAGATTTTGATCCAACTCCATTTACTGAGGCAGGTAGATTGTTTATGGAAAGAGGACATTATACAGAATATCCTAAAAATAGCAAACCTTATCGTGATTATTGAACAGAACAGTATAAACGTTGTGTAGATGGTTATACTGTTGGAAAATATAGGATAACTGGAGATCATTATTTCTTTTTGAATTTCTATCGAATGAAAACTGTTGATGGAGAGAAAAAAGCTGGTGCGGGACGTACCGAAGCATTTCCAACTTTTTTTGCAAAACAATATGAATATTTTCACTATCTAGAAATGTGCGAATATCTTTATAAAGATTGTGTTGCATTAAAATCTCGTGGGGTAAACTAATACCTGCCCTCTTTTATAGTAATATAAAAGTAATAAATTTCGCTATATCGCAGAAGACTAAGGTGATTAAAATCACTATGTTAACAGCGAGATAAGTCAATTAATCACTGACCATCGTAACGCATAGAAAGGAATCACAGAGATAAACTTTCCACGAGAGCGAAACATCCTAATATTTAGTTAAGGATGAAAATATATGCTGAACTTATAAGAAATTATAAGAGTCTAGGGATAAAAAGCCTTAGAGATAACAAAAATTGAGGTTTTTCAGAAATTGGAGCTTGTTTGGGTGTTCGTCCTTTTATTACTACTAAAGGTTTTACTACTATTTATACAGCATATACTGAGAGTTATGTTGATACCGTATTAGGTAAATGCTGAGTACAATTAAACTGATTAAATCAAAATACTGACGGAGGTATGAAACGACTTCGTCAGAAAATCGATAATATAAAACACAAACGTGCATCTCTTGTTGATAGTGAAGGCATAGAATTTGGGCGAATGGCTGATATAGAAGGAATAACAGCAGATCATCCAAGAAAAATTAGAGGTGAACGTGTAGATAGACTCTTATTTGAAGAGGCTGGATCTAATCCAATACTTTCAACATCGTGAACGCAAGGTACTGCTCTAGTTGAACTAGGAGGAGCTAGAGTCGGGATTAAGATCGCATGAGGGACGGGAGGCGATGTGGGGCCTGCTCTAGCTGGTTTAGCTAAAATGTTTGAAGATCCATTAAGCGCAGGAGTACTTCCATATAAAAACTTCTATTCAGATGATGGTACTGCACAGTATACTGGGTTCTTTATTCCAGCATATGAATTTATGATGCGTCCTGGGTATGTTGATAATCGAGGAGTAACCGATACTAAACGAGCTAAAGCTTTTTATGAAGAACAACGCAAATTAAAATCAGGAGAACGGTTATTAGAGTATTGTTCAGAATATTGTTTTACTCCTAAAGAAGCATTATTACGGCAAGGTGAAAATATATTTGATTCCGTATTAATTGCAGATAGAATTACTCAGATTCGAGTACATAAAATGGGAACTTCTCCTCAACATATAGCGTTATTATGAGATAGAGAAGATAACGATAATTCTCGAAATAAAGTTAAAGCAGTATCTAGTCCTAATAGTAAAATATTAGTTTACGAAGAACCAAAACGAGATAGCGAAAGCAATATATATAATAATTTATATGTTGCAGGAATAGACTCTATCGATCAGGGTACTGGGGATTCTGCAACACAATACGATGTATCAGATTTTTGTATTGTTGTAAAAAGAAGAATATTTGGTTTAAATGAACCTAAATATGTTTGTATTTATAAAGATCGCCCAAGAGACATACGAGAAGCTTATGAAAACGCAATGAAGATTTTAGTATGGTACAATTGTAAGGCGTTACTTGAACATACAAAAATCAGTATATTAACTTACTTTAGAGAAAAAAAGAAAGATTCTCTATTTATGCGACGTCCAAAATCTAGTTTAGGAGATATAAAAAAAGGAAATTCGGCCATGATAGGAGTACCTGCAACAGAAACTATTATTAAACACGGATTAGAATTGATCAATAACTTTGTAAATGATTACTGTTATGGAATTGATTCTGATGAAATGCTTGAACAGTTACTAAACTATTCATACGAAAATAAAAGAAAATTTGATATTGTAGCTGCTCTTGGGATGTGTGAAATGGCGGATGAAGAATTAACTGGAATTAATCCTAAAGTTAAAAACGAAGTTACTAAAACTTGAAAAGATATTGGATGATATATTGACGACAGAGGATATAAACGATATGGTATAATTCCAACAACATGACACAATTAGAAAAAGAGGTTTTAGATATTATTGAAAAAGTTACATGTTGTAAGTATATTGGACACTTAAAAGTAATCGAAAGTGAAGATGATTTTACATTAAACTTATATCTAAACCAAGAAATGTCTCCTATGGTTATTAATTATCAAGGAGATAAAGAATCATTTCTAAAGTTTATTGCTAAGGACTTACGTAAACGCCAAATAGAACGAGCACATCATTTCCGAGCAATTAAACATGAATGATATGAGTCACAATGTATCGATACAGACGATTATTGTAATAACGATATATTATAATGAATAATACAGATATTGAAAAAATTAAAAAGACAATTGCTGAACTGGTCTACGATAAAGTTAAGCTTAGAAAAGCATATAACTATTATCATTGTACTAGAGATGCAGAACAGTTTAGACATTTAGAAGATAATTTTGGAATAGGTACTCCTACCTCTATTAATTTTACTCCTTTAATTAAAAAACATATCGATGTATTAATTGGAGAGTATTTAGGATTAGAACCTGATTTAAAAATATCTTGTAAAGATTCTAAAACTGTTTCTAATATTATGCGAGAAAAGCAATTAAAAATTAACGAAACTGTCTATAAGTATTTAAAATCATATTTACAAAATTCTATTATTCCGATACTATTAGATAACAGAGAACTTGCAAATAATGATCCATTTATTCAGGCAGAATTAGATAAATTAATCGCAGATACAGAAGAATCTTTCACTTCTGAATATGAAATTGCAGCACAAAATATACTAATATATTTACGTCAATCTCGCAACATAGATTTAAAAAATAAGATGCGAGAGTTATTTTTAGATCTCTTAATTACAGGAACATGTTATTATCGAGTGATTCCAACTGAAAATGGAGAAAATGTATCATTAGAAATATTAAATCCTCTAAATACCTTTATTGAACGTAATACTAATTCTTATTATTTAAAAGATTCTTATCGAGCAGTTATTCGTAAGTATATGACTAAAGAGGAAATAATTAATCGATATCACGATGAATTAACTTCAGAAGCTCTAGAATCTTTAGATAATGATTTTCATAAGAATCAAGCATATTTTAATAGTGTATTTGTAAGAGTTCCAGCAGCTAATACAGAAATTAGAACTGATACAGGAACTATCTTAGAAGGAACAAGTACAGGTATATTAGGAGGATTAGAAGTAACTCCAATGTTGCCATTTGATGAAACAATAAATGGACATAGATTGCTTAATACAATTCCAGTTTATGAAGTTGAATGACTTGAAGTTAATAAAAAAACAGGGTATTTAACTAGACACGAAGGTGTAAAAATTGGAAATGATATTTATATTACTAGAGGTGAATCTAAATATGTAGTGCGCTCTTCTGATTATCCAAGTAAATGTACATTATCAGTTAACGGAACATTCTTTTTAGATAAAAACGGACAGCCGTTCTCTCTTATTTTAGCTACTTCTGACTTGCAAGACAAATACGATATGCTATTGTTCTATAGAGACAACTTAATTGCTTCTAGTGGAACTGTTGGTGAATGGTTAGACTTAGCTAACGTTCCTGAAGCATTAGGAGTTGAAATGCCTGAAAGAATTCAAAAGTGATTAGCTTGAAAAAAGAATGGAGTAGCTATTTTAGATAGTTCTCAAGAAGGGCAATCGTTAAATACTATTTTTAACGGATTTGATGATACAGTAAAAGTTCAAGCAATACAAGCAATACAACTTGCAATTCAATCTGTTGAACAACAAGCATCATCTATTACAGGAGTATTCCAAGAAAAACTAGGTCAAATAGAGCAACGAGACGCTGTTTCAAACGTACAAGTTGGAATTAAACAATCTACTCTATTAACTAAACAGTACTTTGACGCAATGGATTTAATGTATAAAGAAGTTAACTATGATATGTTAAATCTAGCTAAAATAGTATTTAAAAAGGGATTAAGAGGTACAATAATTTTAGGAGATAAATATGCTAAATTGTTTACTGCATTGCCTGAACACTATACTATAACTGATTTTGATATTCATATCGAAGATAGTACTCGAACATATAGAGATATGGAGGCTTTAAAATCTGTTAGTCCTGAATTAATTAAAGCAGGATTGGCTGATTCTGAGTTAGTAGTTAATATCTTCAAAGCTAAAAATATGAATGACTTAGAACGTTATATAACACGTTCAATGAAATCTAAAAAGCTTGAAAACGATCAATTAATGCAATTACAACAACGTATACAACAATATGAAGCTCAAATTCAAGAAAATCAAAGACAGCTAGAACAACTTAGTTCAGAAAACAAAAAACTATTAAATCAGATTGATAAAAATAGTAAAGAAAAACTTGATCTAGAGCGTAAACGTATTTCTTTAGAAGAGCAAAAAATCCGAGATAATAAGGATTATAATGATAGAGTAATTGATACAAAGGAAAAACAAATCCAAGTTGAACAAATGCAGCTATATGACTCAAATCCATATAACAATAAAATAAAAACAAATATTTAAACAGATGAGTGCATCACGTCCAATTGAAGTAGAAATAACTATGACGTCTGGATGTTATTTACAGGTAACAGATATTACAGGAACGTCTAATTTTGAGCATAGTTATGAAAAATGGCAAGAAGAAAATAGTGATTGAAAACAGCATGTATTTATTGATTTCCTAGAAAATAATTCCTATAGTACAGATGATTTAACTGTTCTCGAAGATTCTATAAGATGTTTAGATTTAGAAACAAATGATATTCGAACTCCTTATCTGTATAAGTTACCTAAAGATGGTTTATATATATATAACAAATATTGTATTGAAAAATTAGAACATCTTAAATCTTCAGATGCAGATACATATAATGCGAGTGGGAAATTGTTTTATTATAGTAACGGAAACACTTGAGATATTTATATAGGAACAACTGACGGGCAAAATGAAACGTTAACCGTAGAATCTGCAAAGAAAGTTGAAGATTATTCTGAATTATCTAGTTTAATAACTGATGAAATTGAATATTGAACGAATAAACAAATTGTATCTATTTGTTATTTAAATAAATGTTTAATTTCGTTACAAAAGAAGATGATTTATGATAATCTTAATAGTAAGTGTACATATGATAATTGCTCATCTGATGAATCTATAAGAAATATGCGAAATTTTCTATTTGATTCTGTATATATCTTAAGTTATTTAATTGAACAAGGAAGTTATTTAGAAGCACAACGTATAATTGAAGATTTGACTTCGTGTAATTATATATGTAAAGATATATTGGGAGAGACAAATTATAATAAATGTGATTGTGGAGCAACTATATAATATCTTTTTAAATGTGTATCTATCAGAATTAGAAAAATTAAAATTCGGATATACATATGATAAACAAACTTTAAAATTTCTAGATGATCTTATGAACACAATAGATTATATAGAAAACGGAGATATATCTAGAAACGATTATTTTAAAATAATTCAATATTATGAAGAGAACAATTAGTTCAGGAAATTTAAATGCTTCTAATATCGAAAATAATATTTCACGTCAAACATTTGCTTACAATAATACTATTGATTTCTATCGTGGATTATCGTTTAGATATGAGGAGTGAAATCCAAACAGTCATTACTTTAATGATGAATATACTGTCGATTTTGTTTCTCACGATAATGCTCTTTTTGCTTGTAAAAAAACACATTGATCTAATGATGTTAGTATTGACTCTGAACCATTAGTTAGTAAAGTAAATAATGAATATTGAACTCTAGTAATGCAAGGTCAACCTGGAGCACAAGGCGAAAAAGGTGCTGTTTTTATTCCTCACTTTGATCCTAGTTCAGGAATGTTAAGTTGAGAGAATAACGGAAACTTACCTAATCCAGATCCTGCTCTAATCAAAGGAGATAAAGGAGATCCAGGGCAAAAAGGAGAAGACGGAGAAGACGGAATTGGATTGCAATTTAAATGGGATGGGACAAATTTAGGAGTTAAAAGAGAAAATGAGGAAACGTGAATCTACGTAAATCTAATAGGACCTAAAGGAGACCCTGGACAAAAAGGAGATCCTGGACAAAAAGGAGATCCTGGTCCTAAAGGAGATCCTGGTTCTAAAGGAGAGAAAGGAGATAATGTAAATTTAAGAGTTGCTAGTAATTATATACAGTTTTCTTATGACTCTGTTTATTGATACAATCTACTTCCATTGTCAGACATTACTGGAAAAAATGGAGTTCCTGTAATAATTAGAAACAATGGAATAGAACTTCAATGAAAATATGAAAATTTAGACGATTGGTATTCATTAGTTCCATTAAGTGAACTAATTGGTCCTAAAGGAGATACAATAGAAGATGTTTTTATTGATGAACGTTTTCATTTATGAGTTCGATTATCTTCTGAAAACCAAGCTAGAGATTTAGGAAATGTAAGAGGTCCTCAAGGAAATGATGGCAAAGATGGCAGAGAAGTATTATTACGAAGAGCAGATGGACACATACAATGGAAATATTATGGTTCTGAGGGAGGATGAACGAATATTTGTAGTCTTGAAGAAATTAGAGGAGTTGGAATTAAAACTTTACTAATTAATGAAAATGCTCATTTAATAGTTACTCTAACTAATAACGAAATACAAGACGCGGGTAGAGTATATGGAGAAAAGGGAGATAATGCTACTGTTACTGTTAATAAAACTACTACAGTAGAATATACTGAACCTGCTAATGTAAAAAATATTAGTTCTGACCCTACTAATGCAGTATTTGATTTTTATATTCCTCAAGGAGCTCCTGGAGATCAAAACATTCATGTTGGACCAGAATCACCTTGTGAATATAAGGAAATGCATCCTGAAAATCCTGCCTATGATGATTGTCAGAATATGATCTGATATGATCCAACGAATGCAGATGATGAACAATATAGAGGGCCGAGAGGTTATTCAGCTTATGAACAATATGTTCAAGGTGGAGGAACTTTGACAGAAGAACAATTTATTGAAACTTTAGGACAAATTGCTACATGGGATAATGTTAGTTTTAAAATAGTTCAATCTTTACCTGAATCTGGAGAAACTAATGTTATATATTTAGTTCCTAATCATCTTTCAAGTGGAAATGATTTGTTTGATGAATATGTTTGAATAGATAACGGGCAAGGTACACATAGATGAGAACTATGAGGATCAGGCAAAACCGTAGCAGATTTAACTAATTATTATACTAAAACCGAAATAGATCAGCAAGTTGATGTTTTAGAACAAAAAATTATTGCTGCAGGCACACTTACATGAATCGATATTAATTAAAACAATAATTAAATGGCAGTTCCAGTATTATTTTATAGAGGTCCAAAAAGTTTGTACGACGTTAGTCAACACGGCAATGGAATATACTTTTGTACCGATACCTATGAAATATTTATGAATAATCATTCATATGGGGGAGGTAAGGTACAAGATGTTACATTAAATTCTACAAATAATTGTTTAACTATACATTATACTAGTGGAGATATTACTAATGTAGCTTTAGCGAAAGCGTCAGAAGTATTAGACGGTTTGATGTCTAAAGAAGATAAAGTCAAATTAGATAGTTTAAGTGGAAATTATTCGTCTAGTTTGTCCTCAACAGTATCTACTGTAGAAAAACTAGGAGGAATTGCTGCTGGTACAACAGTAGCTCAATTAACTGGTAAAAGTTATAATGAAATTTTTGATACACTCATTTTCCCTACGGTTAATCCTACATTCACTAATCCTAGTGCTAGTATTTCTTTAAAAAGCTATTCTAATATTCAAGAAATTGGAGCAGTTGCTCCAACTACTGCTAATTTTAACGTTAGTTTTAACGCTGGCGCAATTAATTTAGCAGGTAAAAAACAAAACAATAGAGCTGGTGCACAAGACACTGAAGCTTCTAAAATTTTATATAGTTCAAGTAAAATAGAGGATCTTCCAGAAACAGTAGTGGCTGGAGCAATGGATTATTATTATCGTGCGGTGTATGCACAAGGTCCTCAACCAAAAGATTCAAAAGGAAATAATTATCAAACACCACTTCCTGCGGGATCTGTAGATTCTAGTAAAGTAACCGTAACAGGTTATCGCCCAGCTTACTCAGGATTAGTTTCAACAAATAATATTACTCAAGAAGTAATTAAAGGAATGACTAAAACTGTATCTGCAAAGAAAACTGTTAAAGTTTCTGGACCAATTACTGAACAATATATTTGTTTTGCTGCTCCAACAGGATGGAACGTATCAAATATTAAAGATAGTAACAACTTTGATGTAACTGGAACTTATACCACTAGTACCGTTCAGGTTACTTGTTTAGATGGACAATCGGTTAACTATACCGTATATCTATCGGGTAAAATGACTCAACCTAGTACTTACTATGTAAACTTTAACTAATCATGGCAGAATATTTTGGTAAAGGCATTTCGGTAGGTTCTGGGTTTGATTTAGGTGCGAATCTACCACTCGACAATAGAACAATCCAAGCATCTATTGCTGATCGTGACGCAATGCCTACGATTCAGTTAGTAGAAGGTCTTATTGTTTATGTAAAAGAAAATAAAACCGCATATATATTAAAGAGTTTTGATGAAGATGGTTCTAATAGAGTTTGGGAAACTCTTGCAACTGGAACTGTTGTAGAAATTATCAATTCTCTTGAAAGCGATAGAACAGATGCTGCTTTATCTGCTGCTCAAGGTAAAGCTTTAAAAACGCTTGTAGATGAGTTAAGATCTTCTGTCGCTTCAGCTTTAGATTATAAAGGTACAAAAGATACTTATGAAGAACTTCCTTCTGAAGGAAATAAAAAAGGAGATGTATGGAATGTAGTTGCAGCTCATGAAACTACTCCTGCTGGAACTAATTATGCTTGGGATGGAACTCAATGGGATCCGCTAGGTGGAACTATTGATCTTTCAGGTTATTATACAAAATCTCAAGTTGATGGTGCTATTTCTGAAGTTAAAACAGAACTTGAAGCTACTGATACAGATTTACAAGAACAGATTACTACAGTTACTAATCAACTTAATAATAAAGTTGATAAAGTAGAAGGTTCTGGTTTAATTTCTGATACAGATCTTAATCAAATTAGAACTAATAAGTCTAATATTGAATCTTTACAAACTTCTGTTGAAGATAAACAAGATTCACTTACTGCAGGTGAGGCGATTACAATTTCAGAAGAAAATACAATCGATCTTAAACTTGACGCTGCTACAGATTCAGCATTATCTAAATCAGCAGATGGTTTAAAACTTGATTTAACAGGTTTAAAAGGTTCAACAATTAAGATTGGTACTGCTATTACTGGTGGAGTTGATGTTGGAGCAGATCAAACAATTGTAGCTGGAATGCAAGCTCTTAGTAATAGTATTCAAACAGCAGTATCAGGAGGTATTACATCTCTAACTAGTCCTAATGAAACATTAACTATAAGTGGTTCTGGTACTTCTAGAAGTTTAGTAGTGAATGTAGCAAAAATTGTTTCTGCTAATTCTGCAATTCAAGTAGGAACGGATGGAAAGTTAGATATATTTTGAAATGAAATTTCATAAGTAATCTTTTATTAAAATGGCAAATACAACTAATTTAAGTTTTTCTAAGTTAACAACGGTACCTTCACTAAATTTAATACCTGGACGTATTTATTTTGAAACTTCGACTGGATTAATTAAAATAGCAAAAAGTGAAACCGCAACTGATGTTTTTGGTGGAGTTAGAGATGCTCATTGAGATGAAGAAACAAAACATCTAACTATTACTAACGCTAACGGTACAGTTATTGATTTAGATTTATCAGATGTAGCTACTGCAACAGAAGTTGCCGCTGCTCTTAGTCAAAAAGCAGATACATCTTACGTTAATACAGAGTTAAATAAAAAAGTAGATAAAGTTGTTGGTAAACAATTATCTACAGAAGATTATACTACTACTGAGAAAACAAAACTCAGTGGTATTGCGGCTGGTGCACAAGTAAACGTTATTGAAACTATTAAGGTTAATGGAAAACCTGTATCTCCTGGAAGTAATAAAGACGTTAATATTACAGTCCCCACAGTAACTGTAACTGGTGTAGCTTCTGAAGATAAAATATTAAAGTTAAGTGGTGGTACATTAAGTTCAGAATTATCTTTATCTTATAGTACTGAAACAAAAAAGATTATATTATCTGGGCAAGATAGTGTAGAAATTGCAAGTATAGATGCTACCCAGTTTGTTAAAGATGGAATGGTACAAAATGTATCATTTGATCCTGAAACTAAAGTTCTTACAATTGCATTTAATACTGATGCAGGTATAGAAAATATTGAAGTAGATCTTGCATCATTGGTAGATGCTTATACTGCTGGCTCAGGCATTACCATTAGTAAAAACGTAATTTCAGTTGACACCTCTACAATTGCTACTAAGCAATCTGTTACAGATATTGATACTAAACTTGGAAGTGGATTTAGTTCAGAATCAACAGTATCTCAACAATTAGCAGCAGTTAAAACAACTGCTGAAGCAGCAACTACAGTATCAGAAGTTGATAATCAAATAGATGTTAAATTAGCTGAATTAACGGTAGCAGATAAAGATAGTGGATTTGTAAGGTCTGTTACACAAACAAACGGGTTAATTGAAGTAACAAAGTTACCTATACTTGAGACAGATATTCCAAATCTTTCAATTAGTAAAATTAATAATCTGCAATCTGAACTTAATAATAAAGTTCCAACTACAAGAAAGGTAAATGGATTATCTCTAAATCAAGATATAACTTTAAAAGGAAGTGATATAGCTCTAACTGGATATAAAAAAGGAACTGAGAGTAGTTCTATTGTTGCAACAGATACAATTAATAAAGCTATATCTAAACTAGAAAATAAAATTGATGTTGCTGCAAGTACAGGTGTCCAGTCTATTGGTGGAGCAGTAGGAGTAATTACATTACGTAATGGACAAGCTGCAACGTCTCCAGCAGTTAATTTAACGATTGCAGAAAAAGAACTACGTGCTGATGTTATTGGAGTAGCTACTACAGCACAAGGAAACAAAGCAGATACTGCTTTACAAAGTGTTACTGCAAGTGGTTCTAATTATTTAACATTAACTGCTAATAGTAAAAGTGGAACAACTCAAAATCTAACTGGATCAATTACTATACAAAGTATAACTACAGCTAGTTCTGAACAAAACGGATTAGTTGAAGCTAATGATGTGAAAGAATATGTAACTTCAATGTTTCAGTGAGTTGATTTTGTATAAAATTAAAATATAAATAAATGGCATTAGATATAAGTTTTTTACATTTTACAACTAAAGCCTCTTATGATGCTGAAAAGAGTCGTAATGAAACAGACGGAACTTTAGAAGAATTCGAAAGTTGTATTTCATTTATTGACGAAGGTCCAACTATTTGTACTAGAGGTAAAGAATATAAATGTAGTGTAGATCAAAACTTAGTAGAAG
>OJKY01000379.1_pt1 | contig 38979 bp, 27 predicted proteins | sample 1596571 | NCBI WGS metagenome assembly OJKY01 (sample SAMEA4350170, study PRJEB24818) | metagenome | biome: human; feature: gut; material: faeces | place: Denmark | collected 2013-09 | reverse complement strand
ATATATAGGTATTTCTCACACCTCCCTACTCCAGCAGACGTTCCGCCCCATAAATAGCAGTGTGTTGTGCATAAAACTCATTACTTGCTTCTATCAGTTCATCATCCAGCCAGTCCAGATACTTTATAGTCGTATCCAAATGTTTATGCCCCAATGCCTGACTGATCATTTCCAGTTCCCATCCTGCCTGCTTTCGCATATTTGCAAAATAGTGACGTAACATGTGGGGTGTGATTTTAACTCCGGTTTTCTTTTCCATTCGGTCCAACATATCATATACACTGTCCACTCTTAATGGCTTTCCAATGTTCTCACCCATGATATTCACAAACAGGTAATCCTGATGTTGCAGGATTTTCCGATATTTTGCCAGATAATCCATGAGAAATTCAAACGTATCATTACTTATCTTGGCACTTCTGTATTCCGCATTTTTGGCTCTCGCTTCATTTTCATTATCTTCCCGGAAGCATACCCTTATCATGTGATTCCTATAATCAATATCTTTGACATATTTTACTCCCAGTAGTTCCCCAATTCTGTATCCGGTTTCTGCTAACATAAGTAACAGAAGCTGATCTCTTCGGTTCGTACAGGCCTGTAAAATTGTAATAATCTGATTTTCTTTTGCTGTTCTCCCACGATGTTCCTCTTCCTTCAGATAGGCTTTAAAAGAATGATTCCGCAGTATCTTTTTTACTCCCACCTGATTAACCGCTATAATCTGGTTATACGATAAGGTTTTGAGACTTCCGTACTGTTCATATTCTGCCTCTATAAATAAATAGAACCTGAACACATCTTTTAAGTATGCGTTGCAGGTTCCTTCATTCGGACACTTCTTTTCTCCAGCCGTTTGCTCTGTATGGTTTCCGGCTTTAAGCCAGTATAAAAATTCCACAAAGTGTTCTGTCTGTTTTTCATAATCTAACTGATAGACTTCTGTGAGTTCCATTTCTTTCTCTGCCATATATTTCATATAATAGCAGATTGAAAATGCTGTGCGTTTCACTGTATTTGGTGAACGTTTACATTTAATCTTATGCATTAGATATTTACTTGGCAGTTCTTCAATACTCATTGTTTCCAGATTTCTGATGAAAAAATATTTTTCTGTTCCATCTTTTATCGTTTCCACCTTGTATATCATAAGCTGCCTCCTTTCCTCTAACGCTATACACAGTATACCCACTTCATGCCGAAATAGCTATTCATCAATACCAACAATCCCACCGAAAACGCCCTTGAAATACGACCAAACTTTTCGTGCTAAATCTGCTATTTCTGTAGCAGAACCACGAACGGTTACAGGTAGTATTCCACGCCTTTCCGGTTTCGGATAAAGTGCTGGATATCCTTGATGTCTTTTGCCATCTTGCAGCTTGGAAGCGCACACATCACTTCCTCATGATACCTGCCGCCTTCTCCTGCACGCTCGTCTAAAATGGACACGACACAAGTATCTGTCTCGGTGCGGAGTGCCCGTCCGAATCCCTGTCTTAGTTTTTTCTGCATGTCTGGAACAATCACTGCCTGAATATAATCTTTCAGGCTGGCATATTCCTTCTTCTGTGCTTCGCTGATGGGATCAGGAACAGCAAAGGGCAGTTTTACTATAATCAGCGAAGATACCATATCTCCAGGGAAGTCTACTCCTTCCCAACAGGAGCCGGCTGCAAAAAGGACAGCATTGTCCATCTGTTTAAATCTTGTGATCTCTTCCGGTGAATGTCTCCACACCTCTATCATCGGGAACGGAATTTCATCCCTTAACATCTGGTAAACGTTTCCCATCAAATGATAAGATGTGAACAGCACCAGCGTATGCCCGTAAGTCGAACAGATCAGTGAATGGATATGGCCTGCTATCATCTCCGCCTCTTCCTGACTTCCTCTTCTGGATTTTTTCAAATTCTTAGGCAGATATAAAAGACAGTTCTTCTGATATTCAAACGGGGAGTCTGCCACATATTCCCGGACTCTCCGCACTCTCTGTAATCCTGTCATTTTCCGAATGTGGGAAAATCCCTGTCCGGTTTTTAAAGTTCCGCTTGTAAGAATCGCTCCCATTCCTCTGCTCCATAACATCTGGTCCAGATACTGTGGAATCCGCCTGCTGGATGCACACAATATAATCCTGTGATCATGGTCCTGCTTCAGATGCAGTACATACTTCTTATCCTGATGGAAAAAGTATTCCAACACACTTCTGGTTTCTTCCAGCTTGTTTCTGATCCACTTCGGAATCTTCTTTTCTAATTTTTCTATGATCTTATTCATGGTCTGTATCCCCTCACATAAATACATTGCACACTCTTCTGTCATGTGGAATTCTTCTTTTATCCCATATCTGGTTCTGTGGTTTTCTCCTATGATGTCCAGCACCATACGGATCGTCCCAGACAGTTTTCTTATCTCCGGGCCTTGGTACTCTTTCCCAAGATAAAAGCAGATTTCCCGGATATCGTCATAACAGAGGCTCTTCCCGAACATCTGCTTTGCCGCATCCGGCAGCTTATGTGCTTCATCGACAATCAATGCCCGGTAGTCTTTTAATAACGGGCGGTAATCCTGCAGCCTGTGATAACCATCAGCCAGCAGATAATTGTGATTACAGATCTGAATGAACATTTCATGATCTCTGGAACGCTCCAGATACTGCTGATACCTGCATGAGCCTCTTTTCGGGCAGTCTCCCGAACAGAACTTCGGTACACTCACCATCCTTCTGTCAAACCCACTTAAGTTGGACACTTCGTCCATATCATAATGTTCTTTCAACGACAGCAGAGCTTCTTTCTGCAACGCATTTTTGTTTTTTTCTTCGATTGCAACGATTCGTTGCTCCAACCTCTCATCGCAGACAAAATGCTCTTTCCCTTTTCGTATCACAGCTTTAATAGGGGCCTGAATCGTCCCGTTCTCCTGAAGAATCCGGGAGAGAAAAGGGATATATTCTGTAAGAATTGCTTTCTGGAGTGTAATGCTGGAAGTAGATATCACGATCGGACGCTGCTCATAAGGGGAACATCCTTCTGCAAGGAGAGAATATTTTCTCATCAGAACACAGGCCACCAGATAGGCATACGTCTTGCCGATACCGACACCCGCATCACACAGTGCTATGTTTCTTCCCAGCAGGTTATCCAGCATTTCGTGGCATAACATAATCTGTTCTTCCCTTACTGCCATTCCATGTTCTGGAAACAGCACACGAAAGATTGTATCAATTTCACGATGCGCTCTTTTTAAATATTCTTTTGTGTAATACATAATTTGTTACCTAATATGCGTGCTGATACCACATCAATACGGCTGTAAAGGATTTCTCCCTACAGCCGCATGTATCTGATATCAACGACACATTCTTCCTTGATTTCTTATACTTTTGTTTTTTGGCGTTGTATTTGTCCTCGACTCCCCCATTGCCTTACGGGAACATTACAGGCGGATGCTTGGCATTGCACCACTCATGGATTTTCTAAAGGTCTTGCTGATTACAACCCAAAGTCCATCCTCTGCTCACTGGCAGTTCCTATGTATCATTATCCCCTCGTAAGTGATCCTCGCAAAAGACCGCCACGGTCCTGTTTCAGTTAAAGGTAATTCGCTCGAAACAAAAACACCAGCAAAGAATTTTTTATATTCTTTCCTGTCATTTTCATTTGTCCTCGCGCCTTCCTAACACGCTTCTACTTACGGGAACGTACCTGTAATGCTGGTATAGGATTGTCAAAGTACACTGGCAAAATTTACCTGCCTATTAAATAGCCGATGAAAAATGCTGTTATTATTCAATTTTCGACAAATTATTTAATTTTTTTCTTAAACGGTTTCTTTTGGTATAAACGGTCTGTTCTGCCATTCCCATAATTTTGGCAATCTCTCTTCCTGAATATCCCCATGTACTAAGCAAAAGTATCTCTAATGTCTGATGTTCTGTGCCCTTTAATAATTCATAGATCCGTCGGTCTCCAATGTTGTCTAAAAGTTCTCGGATATCCTGTGCAAACCGTCCTCTGTCCCTTTGTTTTATGGAATCCATATCCTGCATCATTTCCAGATGTTCCCGGAATCTGCGCTCTTCCAGAAAATCTTCCCTGTCCATCTGGCGCAACTTTTGGATCTTCTCTTCTTCCATTCCCAGTTCACGCAGTTTCTTTTCTTCCTGTTCTTTCCAATAATTCCACTTTCGTTCTTCACTTGTCTTGTTATAAGCCATTTAGCTTTCCTCCGATCTGATTTTTGGTATAGAAATCAAATCGGAGCATGGCGGTGACCGGATATGTACGTTATAATGTTCGAAAAATGTCGAATAAAAAAATGCTGCAACCTCTTCGATTACAGCACTTCTTTTTCCCTTACTCTTTTGTTTTTTTAAGGACTTCCATTGATGCAAATATAACTCTTCTCCTTGTCATGCCTTACTAAAACACCACAAAAAGAAGTATATAGAAAAAGACTGTCAGAACTGTGTAATGTAACAGTCATCTGCCAGTCACTTTTCGCATAATTCGACATTTTTCTACATTTTGCTCAATGTCTGTCTATATCTAAATAATATCCCACCTTTCGTATACTCTGAATTATCTTTGCAGCCTCCGGTTCTGTCTTTTCCATTTTTTTGCGGAGTCTGCGTACAAAACACCAGATCATGTTGGCAGAGTCATCTCCATATGGTTCTTTCCATAACTGTTCAAAGATAATCTCATGGGTAACTACCTGTCTGGAGGCATCTGCCAACAGATACAGGAATGCCTTTTCTCGCTCATTTAGGGTTGCAAGCTCATGCTTCCCCCAGTAAACAGTATGATAACGGCAGTCAATTAGAAGTTTTCCTTTCCTTATGATCTCCTGCTTTTCTCTTTTTCTTCCAGTGTTCCATGTGATATCGGAACGTCTGAGTAATGCATACAGGTACGTGTTGATCAAGCTGACCGAAGGATGTGGAAATACTAGGTCTGCACCCCATTCGATATACTTTTTTACCGCCTGAATCCCCGGTATCACTACAATAATCGGAGCCCTGCTGTACTGCCGGACTTCCCAAATCAGCCTGCCCAGCTTTCCGTTATCATTTCTCACAAGCATCAATACTGCGTCATAGACCGCTATGGTATGGAATTTTTCAAACACATCCAGATTAACGGTCGTACATTCCCACTCATTTTTTAACCCTTCACAAAGTTGACTCCACTTATCTACCTCATCCGCAGCAATCAATACTTTTTTCATTTGTATCCCTTTTCTTATGTTACTTCATTTTTAAAGCAGAAAAGACAGTGAAATCTCTCCACCGCCTTTCCTGTTTTTGATTTAATTCGTTAATTTCATTTCTTCGTTTAACGTATTCTCTTCCTTCATCTTCCGTACCAATTCTTGAATCTTTTTATAAGATTCTTCGCTGATTGTATGTTCCATCCGACACGCATCATGATTTGCAGTTTCCGAAGATACTCCTATTCGTCGTAAAAATTCTTCTAAAAGCACATGCCTTGCATAGATTTTTTTGCAATCTTTCTTCCTTCTTCTGTCAGTTCAATGCTGCCATATCGGTCTTTTATTACATATCCATCTGCCAGCAGTCCACGTACTGCAACTGAAACACTCGCTTTGGAATAGTTCAGATAATCACTAAGCATAGAATTACGAACATATCCTTTCTGACGTTTCAATACATACGCCGCTTCCAGATAATCTTCTTTGGATTCTCCAATTTTCATATACTACTTTATCCCCTTTTGGAAAGTATTTCTTCTGCATTCCTGCTGTTAAGAAATTCTGCCATTCTCCATTTCATATACCACATCTGCCACATTCATTGTGGATACTCTGTGGGATACCAAGACAACTGTTTTCTTCTTGGCCGATTCTTTCAATGATTTTAAGATAATTCCCTCATTTAAAGAGTCGAGGTTCGATGTAGGCTCATCGAGTAGAATGAGGGGGCATTCATGGAGAAATGCTCTTGCAATTCCGATTCTCTGTTTTTCACCACCGGACAGCGTATCACCCAGTTCTCCGACTTCTGTATCATATCCTTTCGGAAGTGTCATAATGAAATCATGGATAGATGCTTTCTTTGCGGCTTCCATAATCTCTTCTCTGGATGCTCCCGGCTTTGCGATGGCAATGTTGTTTGCAATGGAATCATGGAACAGGTGTGTTTCCTGCGTAACATAACTTTCCATATCTCTTAAATGCTTGGTTGGAATCTTGCGGACATCTGTACCGTCTACCGATACACTTCCATCCTGCACATCCCAGAACCGCATCAACAGTTTTAAGAGTGTAGATTTTCCGGAACCGCTCGCACCATGAATCCCTGTGATTTTACCCGGCTGTAATTTCAGTGAATAGTTATCTAAAATAACTTCTTCACCATAAGCAAATGTTACGTTCTCTGCCTCTGCTCCTTTAAATTCATATTCCATGCTCTCTACACCGGAAGTTTCCACATCCCCCGGAATTTCTTCCACAAGCGGCGTCTCTTCCAGAAGGGAGAGAACACGTTCACCACTTGCCAATGTCTGGTTCAGGTTGTTGGAAAGGCTTGATAATGCTACTACCGGTCCGAAAGAACCCATCATTGCGATGGTACAGGTTAAGATTCCCTCGAATCCCATCGCACCTTTGTCGTACAGCCAGATTGTCAGTGCCAGCATTCCAAAGGATGCAAGCAGGATAACCATGTTCGTAAATGAACGCTGTGAGCCTTCCATTTTGCTTAATGACTCCTGCATTCCTGCAAGATTTTTGGAACGCTCAGACATCTGCTCTTTTCTCTTTTCACCCTGTCCGTACTGGATGGTCTCGTCCAATCCTCGTAAAGAGTCCAGAACAAAGCTGTTCAGTTCTCCGAAGTTTGTCCGAAATTCCATTCCCTTCTGGCTGCCACGTTTTCCATTCCACATCGGGATGGCTACTCCGACAATCAGATAAGCTGCCAGTGCAAGCACGCCTGCTAACCAGTGATATCTTCCGATAAAAATCACCATAATAATTGAGGTCAGTGTTGCAATCGCAATCGGGGAAATGGTATGTGCATAGAACACTTCCAGTAATTCGATATCGGTTGTAATAATCGAGATCAGATTTCCCTTGTCCCGTCCTTCCAGTTTTGCCGGGCAGAGTTTTCTCAGTGCTGCAAACACTTTATGGCGGATGATTGCCAACAGCTTAAATGCGATAAAATGATTACAATACTGTTCCACATAATGCAGGATTCCACGAAGCACTGCAATTACGATCATGACTGTGATAATCGTTTTTACTGGAGTAAATACCAGCCACATATTGTCCACCGGAACAATCATTCCGGCTACTCCTGTCAGAAGACCATGCACGATGACCTGTCCTGCCAGTATCGTCAGGAAGATTGCACATAAATAACCCAATGTTCCAAGGATGATTGCTGCCAGCATGATATGGAGCAGGGGTTTTACCAGACCAATCAGACTTCCCATGATCTGGAGGGCACTTCTGCGTTTTGTTGTATTCGTATTTTCACTCATTATGCCACTCCTCCTTTTCCATAGTTTTCCAATGCCATCTGGCTTTCATACAGATGTCTGTACGCACCATTCCGGCTCATCAGTTCGTCATGCTTTCCGCTTTCTTTGATTTCTCCGTCTTTTAAGAAATAAATCTTGTCAGACTTCACAACATTTGCCAGTCTGTGAGAGATCAGAAGCACCGTCTTTGTCTTTGCCAGTTCGTGAATCACATTCATGATCAGTTCTTCACTTTCTACATCGATATTGGATGCGGCTTCATCAAAAATATAAACCGCACTGTCTGTCCGAAGCAACGCTCTGGCAATCACCAGTCTCTGACACTGACCGCCGGACAGGTTACTTGCTTTTTCCAGCAACTGTGTCTGCAAGCCATCCTGTGTCTGTAAGAACCCTAAGAGATTCACTTTCTGAAGGACAGCTTCCATCTCTTCTTTCGTTGCGTCCGGTTTTGCCATCTTCAGATTTTCTTCTACTGTACCTTTGAACAGGTAGCTGTTATGGCGAACCAGAACAACCCTCTGCATCAGATTGGTTTCATTCACTTCATTAAGCGGTACGCCACCGATGGTAATTTCTCCGTTATATCCCCGGTTCTTTGCTGCAAGGATTCCGGCAATCGTACTCTTACCACATCCGGATTCACCAACCAGTGATACAAAACTTCCTGCCGGAAGATTTAAGTTGATTCCTTTTAAAATCTCTCTGTCCTCTTCATAAGAAAAGTGCACATCTTTTAATGTAACATCTAACGCGACCTCCGGCAGTGTTTTTTCTCCAGCCTGTGGTTCCGGCAGATCTAAAATCTTGAAAATCTTATCACTCGCTGCCATACCATTCATTGCGATATGGAAGAATGAACCAAGCAGTCTGAGTGGCAGGAAAAACTCGCTGGCAAGCAGAACAATACATAACGTTCCTGCTACACTGATATTTCCTTTTAAGAATTCGGACACCGCGACTGCCATACCGATCGCAGCTCCACCATAGGCAACAATATCCATCATGCTTGTGGAATTGAGCTGCATGGTCAGCACCTTCATCGTAATCTTACGGAAATTCTGGGATTCCACATCTATCTCATCTGCTTTCTGCTGGTCTGCCTGATAAATCTTCAGTGTGGTAAGTCCCTGTAAATTTTCAAGGAACGAATCTCCCAGTCCAGTATAGATGCTCCAATAGTTATTTAATAATCTCTTCGCCACTTTCTGTACCACCACGATAGAAATCGGGATCAGTGGTACACAGATCAGCAGGATCACACTCGCTTTCAGGCTCACTCTGCAAAGAATGATAAATAATGTCAGTGGTGCAATCAGGCTGTAAAATAATTGTGGAAGATATTTTCCAAAGTATGTTTCCAACTGCTCCACACCCTCAGTTGACACCTGTACGACCTCCGAAGAGGATACCTGCTCACTGTAGGAAGCTCCCAACTTTAACATTTTCTCATAAATCTTTTCACGCAGAATCCGCTTTACATCCACACACGCCAGATAGGAAGACCTTGCTCCCATCCGTTCACAGATAAATCGAATCACCACAACCAGAACTAAAATCAGTATTGTCCGCTCAATGATCGGTACGGTTACTGCCCGGTACACTACCCGTTCCAGTAAATCTGCGATAGAAAAGACTGCCAACACTTGCGACAGGAGGGCTGCCCACTGCCACAAAATCGTATACACGATATACTTTTTTGCGTGGGACAACAGCCCCACCAGTCTTGTTTTAATCATAAAAATCTTACCCTTTTGTTTCTTTCTTCGATTCTTTTTTACTGCATACCAGATGCCATACTGCAAGAACTGGATGGTATAATAACATCCTTGGTCCTGAAAAACGCATAACCTGCCTGATCTGTTCTCTCACCTCTGGCTTATAGCAATGCACTTTACAGTTTGCGCAAAATGTCTTTTCTTTCATAAAAGGACACTTTTCACTTCGAAGTCTTGCATAATCCAAAAGTTCCTGACAGACAGGACAAATCTGCCCTGCCTGCCTGTCTTCTTTCGGATGTTTTTTCCGGCAATACAGCCGGATCATCTCTTCCACGACATGCTGTTCCTTCTGTCGTTTCTTTTCTACTTTATCCATCATATTATTCCACTTCTGCACCTTCCGGTAATTCTTCTCTCACTTTTAAAGTTTTCACTCGAAGGAAGAAGTATAACAGGTGGCATACCCAAACCACTGCGATACAGATTCTTCCGATTGGTACATTCTTCATGCAGATAAAGCCGATTGCCATGACTACCGTTACCATTCCGATAATCTTGCATTTTGTTCCTATTGTCATGGCTCTTTTCTGAACAAAACTGTCCAGATGTTTCTTATAAAGATTCGTTCCTACGAACCAGTCGTGCAGTTTCTTAGAACTCTTTGCAAAGCAAAACAGTGTTGCCATATAAAACGGAACGGTTGGCAGGATAGGAAGTACAATTCCTATCGTACCAAGTCCCAGGCAAAGAAATCCAAGCACGATCCATACTACTTTTAAAGGATTTTTCATCTTCTTTCTGTTCTCCTGTGGGAGTTTTCCTCCCCTTTATTTCTTGTCGTTCTACTACTATTTTCTTCTTACACCGCCAGCACAAACTTCCGTCCATCAACCCTTGTCACACCAAGCTCAATGCCATACAGTTCCCGGATGCTCTCTTCCGTAATCACTTCTTCCGGATCACCTTCCACCAGCACTTTTCCATCTTTCATGCCGATGACATTATCTGAATATGCGATTGCCTGATTGATGTCGTGCAGTACCATGATGATGGTTATTCCAAATTCCTGATTGAGTTTTTTCACCAGTTGCAGGATCTCAATCTGATACCGGATATCCAAATAGGTAGTCGGCTCATCGAGGAACAGCGTCTTTGTTCCCTGACAAAGTGCCATTGCAATCCATACACGCTGACGCTGTCCACCGGAAAGTCTTGACACTTCTCTGTCACGATATTCTGTCAGATTGGTTACTTCCAATGCCCACTGAATCATACGCTCATCTTCGGCACTGTCTCCCTGCATCATTTTCTTATGTGGGGTTCTTCCGAATGCCACCAGATTCTCAACGGTGATATCGTCTGATGCACTGTTATACTGCTGAACAATCGCAACCTTTCTGGCAAATTCTTTTAAATTCAGGTTCTGGATATTCTTTCCTTTGAGGAAAATATTTCCTTTTCTCGGATATAAGTTTTTCGTCATCAGGGAAAACAATGTAGATTTTCCACATCCGTTTGCTCCCATAATCGTTGTGATTTTACCTTCTTCAATCTTCAGGGATACGCCCTTTAAGACTTTATTTTTTCCATAGGAAAAGTGCAGATCTCTAACTTCCATCGCAGGCTTGTCTGCCCACTTATCCGCTTTTTTCACTTTCTTTGCTGCTTCATTCTCTGTAGAAGTCAAATCCATATTCTTTTCTTTACTTCGCATACTTCTTAGACCTCCTTAACAGAATGATGAAGAATGGGCCTCCGACCACACTCATAATGATGGATGCGGATACCTCATACGGAGCAGCTATCGTTCTTCCGATGGTATCTGCCAGCAGGAACGTAAACGCTCCGAACAAAGCACTAAATGGAACTAATGCCTTGTGGTCGCTTCCTACTAAAATTCTTCCGATATGCGGAACAATCAGTCCTAAGAAACTAATCACTCCGGCTACTGCTGTGGAAATACTTGCAAGCAATACTGCTATCAGTGAAATCACGATACGCATTGCATTGACATTGATTCCAAGGCTTCGTGCTGTCTTATCTTCCAGTGCTAACAGATTACACATCTTCGTCATAATCAGTGCCAGAACCAGTCCGATAATTACATACGGTACTAAGGTTTTCACATCATCCCAAGTTTTCATTGTGATATTACCATTGACGATGGCTGCCACGCCAGACATGTTTCCGCCATTCATTGAATTCAGCGCACTGGATAATCCGGTGAACATTGCATCGACTGCCACACCGACAAGGATAATTCTTAAGGGACTTAATCCCCCTTTCCATGACAGGCTGTAAACTAAGACAAATGCAATCACACCACCAAGAAATGCAAATAATGGAGTGAAGAAAAATAAAGTCGGTGCAAATGCGGTAATGAGTACCGCCGCAAAACTTGCTCCACTGGAAATACCGATGATTCCCGGATCGGCAAGTGGATTTTTTAATACCGCCTGAAATAACACACCCGATACCGCTATCGCAGCTCCGGCTAACATGGAGATTACAATTCGTGGGAATCGTAAGTCATAGATTGTTGCCACGTCTTCATTGTACTTTACAAATAATCCTTTCAGTAGTTCCGGGAAGCTGACTTTCAGGCTTCCGATATTCACTGCCGCAAAAAATAATGCAACCAGCAATACGATCATTACAATAAAGGAAATGGCTGCTTTTGCTGTTTTCCGATGCTTTCTTGCTTTATCCTGACCGGAGAGGTTCTGGACTTCCCTTTCGGAAGTCTCAGAAGTATTTTTTAATTCTGTCTCTTTCATCTGTCCTCTCCTTTCTACTTGCTCTGCTGTTCGTTGTATTTTTCAGTTGCGTCAGAATCCTTTGCTTTCTTCTGTGCATTATCACTGGTTTCTTTTGCTTTTGCTGAATCTTCATCACTTTCCGGATAAAGGATTGGCTGTAATTCTTCCAGTGCCTGTGGATACTTAAACGTAGCACTCATACCGAAATATTCATAAGTCAGATCATAAACTCTGCCGTTCTTCACAGCATCGAAATGCTGCCAGATGTCATTCTCCGCAAAATCTTTATTGAACATTTCTACCACCTGATCCGGCAGTGCATGTGCGGCACGTAAGATAATATCCGGCTCTTTGGTTTTCATGTCTTCAGTATTTACGGTCAAAAATTCCTGATCGGTGTCAGAGTATACATTCTCTCCGCCTGCCAGTTCCACCAGACTTCCTACATAGGAATTCGGTGTTGCGATAATATAAGACCCCGGAAGTCCCATCAGGATCATTACCTTCGGATGGTCTTTTCCTTCATTCTTTTTCTTATAATCATCATAGAATTCTGTAAACTCGTCCACCAGTTTCTGTGCCTGATCTTCTCTGTCGAAAATCTCACCCAGTTCCTGAATGGAACGGTACATACCCGGCACACTTCTAAGATTCAAAAACGCCCAGTCTGTATCGATTGCTTCATATTTCGGCTGCAGATCACTCTGCAATGACACCGGACTTAAAATCCAGTCTGGATTAAGTGAGGATACAATCTCCATATCCGGACTCATGGCTGTTCCGACTGTCTCTACATCTTTGTATCTGTCTGGAATTGTGGATACGGTGCTACTGCAAACACCTACCAAATCCAGTTCCAGCTTGTCACAGATATCTGCGGTTGCCGGAGAAGTCGCTATAATTCTTGGGCTTTCTTTCATAGCCTGTACTTTTTTCTTGGCTGCTTCTACGGCTGCCTTTTCTTCCGGATCATTAATCTCTAAGAGAGACTTGGCATCTTCATTGGAAGAATCCTTGTCCGATTTGCTGTCAGAAGTCTTTTTATCTGCCGTCTTACTGCTGGCTGTCTCATCTGTACTGCTCTCTGTCTGCGTAGCAGAATCACTGCTTTTCTTTCCCTGACTCTGGTCTACACAACCTGCCAGAGAAAAAATCATGGTCATTGCAAGGAGAACAGCCGATGCTTTTTTCAAACGCCTATTCATCATCGTCCTCTGCACCTCCCCAACGTTTCCAGTTCTTACGGAAGAAATAAATCACTCCGGATACTGCTCCAAGCAGAATCAGACCTGTTACTACAACTGCCAATGCAATCTGAAAAATCCGGTTGCCGGAAGAAGTATTTCCGCTATCGGAATCGCTGTCACTTGTTCCATCTTTCGCAGTAGAAAGACTTAATCCTTCTGAAGAATTTACTGGATTTTCTGTATCCAGTGAAGAAGAATCACTGCTCGGTTTTGCAGCTTCTGTAATACTGCTCTCCAGTTTCTTTGATGAGCTGCTGGAAGAACTGCTTTTATCGGATGAGCCGGAACTCTGAAGAGAAGAACTTCCAGAACTTAAACTTCCACTGGAAGTAGAACCTGAATTATCTACTGAACCAGAACCACTGGATTCTACTGCTGTTCCATCAGAACTTTCTGTTACCATAGTTGCGTTCATGTCTGTATTGTTTCCTTCACTGTAGTTGCTCGGATACAGATAGAAAATAACATCTCTTCCCATCGGTTCTACATACATGGAACCTCTGACTACACAGTTTTCGCTTGGCACACGCATACACACATCGGCTGTTGTACCGTTGCTGTCTGAACCATTTCCTGTAATACCGATTTCTGATGGTGTAGACCAGCCGGAATCTCCTACATTCTGTACCTGAAAACTATGTCCACTGGTGTAGTCCATCAGACTCATGCGGATGGTCAGATAATAAGCTCCATCGTCTGATACTTCCAAGATACCATTGCTGTATACACAACCTTCTACCATGCCCTGTCCTGTTGCATAAGAACTCTCTCCACCGGAATCTTCGATTACTCCGGTAACCGGGTGTGCGTAACATCTGTTAATTGTACAGCTATACACTGTCCCGCTTGCGGCATAAGCCTTAACAGCAGGAAAGCCTGCCATTAAAGTAATGGCAAGCACACAAGTCATAATGGCAGACAATATTTTATTTTTTTTCGCTGCTAATTTCATTCCTTATCTCCTGTTAAATGAGTTTGGCAGACTCCCAGTCCCGAAGGAATGGGAGGGTCGTCTGCCAAATCTCTACTTAATTATTTTATGTTTGCTTTTTTCTTTCTGTTGTACTCCATGATTCCTGCCAGTAAAGCGACTCCTCCGAGAAGAAGGATAGCTGCCCACAGGGTATTGTTCTGTACAACATCACCAGTCTTAACGTTGGATGCTGATTTCAGGCTGGAACCTGATCCAAGGCTGGATGTTCCACTCTTCAGACTTGAAGAACCACTTCCAAGTGAGGAAGAACCAAGTTTGCTGCTTCCAAGAGAACTGCTTCCAAGGGTATTATTTCCAAGTGAGCTGTTTCCAATAGAAGAATTACTGTTGTTATTTCCGTTGGAATTACTATTATTGTTGTCGTTCTTATCAAAGTCTGGATCATCGGATGTTGTTGCTTTTAATGAGCTCCAATCCAGTTTCAGGTATACTGGCTGTGTTCCTGTACCAGAGCTGATTGCGTCCATAATCGGAACGAATACCTGTAACGGAACATATCCATCATTCAGAGCTTCCGGAATCAATTCGAATGTAACGACATCTGGATAGTTTGTTCCATAAGAATCAGATACTAACGTTCCATCTGCATTCTTCTGATAACTATCTACGGTAACATCTGCAAGTGATCCCTGCGGATTACCATACTGAGGATCAACACTATAACCTGTTGTGAAGTATTTCAGCTGGCTTAAATATCCAAGTTTTTGTCCTACGGTCAGTCCGTTGAAGTTCAGAGTGATATAGTATTTACCATTCTTCACTGTCAGTTTAATTGTATGGTTGATTGCTTCATTTGACATAGAATAAGTATTCTTGTCTACTTTCACCATTGTTCCATAGATAGAGTAAACCCCATCAGCAAGGTTCTTGATATCCAGTTTTCCATCACTCTTCTTTGCTAACTGCTGGATTGCTTCTGTCAGTTTTGTCACCTGATCATCTACCAGTTTCTGTGATGCAGAATCATTATCCATTACATTCTGAGCACGACCTACTGCACTCTGTAATGTTGCAAGAGAACTTTCTGTATAAATGTCTGTCTGGCTTAAATATGTCTTTGCTTCTGCAATCTTGCTTTCCAGTTTGCTCTTATCTACAACTGCTTTTTCTACCAGTCCGTTTAATGCAGTTGTCAGAGATTTCTCTGCTGCTGCAACTTCTGCCTCTGTTGCTTTTGGATTTGCTGCAACATTCTCAGCCAGTGTAATTGCTGTATTCAGGACCGTCAAACTGCTGCTTTCATAAACATCTGTTTTTGCTGCCTCAGCTTTTGCTTTTTCAATCAGGGCATTTAAGTTTGTCTTATCAACAACTCTTAAACTGTCAAGTGCTGTCTGAAGTGCTGTAACCTGTGCCTGAACTTCTGCCTTGGTAGCATCTTCTTTTGCTGCTACTGCCTGTGCATTTGTGATTGCTGTCTTTAATGCTTCTAATGTTGCAGAAGTATAAACAACATCGGTACGATTTGCTTCTGCTGTTGCTTTTTCAATCAAAGCATTCAGTTCTGTCTTGTCTACGATCTGAGTTTCTACTGCATCTACGGCTGCCTGTAAAGCTGTCACCTGCAGATCAATTTCTTTCTGTGTAGAATTCATATCATTGTAAACATCCTGAGCTGTCATGTAAGCCGCATTTAAAGCGTTCCAGTATTCGTCAGCAACATCACCCTGCTGCATACCGGATACCTGATTCAGAAGTGCTTCGATTACACTGTTGTCTCTTTCTACTCCTGTCTCCTGTTTGATGTTTGCCCAGTCGATAGAAACTCTGGCAACCTTTGTACCCTGTCCTTCACCGATGCTTTCCATAACCGGAACATAAACCTCTACATAGAACAGGTTGTCGTTCAGTTCAATCGGGATTGATAATTTTTTTGGATACCAGTTTCCTTCTGTATTCTTGTCGTAATACTCAGAGTTCTTGTCATTAAATAAATCGTAAACATCTGTGTACTCTTCCAGAATTGTTGCATCGGAAGCTTCATATTTTACCGGATAATTATATTTGTTGTATTCAACCGTATCCATATCTACTTTTTTCAGTTTGTACAGATAACCTGTCATTCCGGCAAATTTCATGGACTGGAAGTTCATCTCCAGTGTTACTTCACCTTTACCCGTAACTCTTACAATTCCGTTCTGAATCATGGAAGCATTTCCCATAGAATCTTCATCGGATGTTGCGTTGAGCAGTTTGATCGGTACGGAATATGTACCTTCAAAAATCTGCGGATATTTTTCAAAGAGATCACTCTGTTTGTTTTTAACAACAAGTGCTTCATAAGAAGAGGTCAGCAGTTTTGTCTGCTTTTCTACTTCTGGTTTTGTTGCATTGACATCAGCGGATACTTTCTGAGCAGATTTGATTGCTGCCTGGAAACTGTTCCAACTGTTGTCTGTATAAGTGCCGTCATTTGTCTTGGTCAGTGCATTTTCGATATAGCCATTTAATTCTGACTTATCTACTGCATCATCCAGACGAACAAGTGCTTTCACTGCTTTATCCAGCTTGTCAACCTGTTCATTCATTTCATCTACTGTCGCATCAGATTTTGCTAATACTTCTTCAGCTTCCTTGATTGCAGCCTTCAGATTCTCATAACTGTCTTTTGTATAATTTGCTTCTGCATAATTATTTTTCGCATCGGAAACTGCCTGATCCAGTTCTGCTCTTGCTTTTACGTCTTCTTTCATTACAAGACCTGCTGTTGCTGTGTCCAGAGTAACTTCCGCTGCTGTGATTTCTGACTGGAATGCCACTTTGTCTGCCAGAACACTCTCTGCTGTAGCAATGGCATTTGTCAATACTGCAAATGAATCACTTGTGTAATTCTTCTCTTTTAATACTTTTGCATCATTCAGTTTTGATTCCAGATCGGATTTTTTAATTTCCTGTTTTACTGCAGATTTTAAATCAAGATTTAACAGGAGTTCTGCTTCTCCGCTTTCTGTTGTTACTTTTACTTTATGGTTTTCTACATTTGCAGGAAGTTTCACTACAAGTCTGCCTGCGTCTGTATCTGCATCCGCATATCCGGCACCCTTGCGATACTGCATACCGGTAATTCCGTCCACGTACAGATAAGCAGTTACATTGCCGTCTTTATCTGTATATAAACGAGCAGATTTTAATCCTGCATTCAAATCACTTGCTGTTCCATCCTGATTGGTAAGTGTTGCCTGTACTTCGTAAACACCTTTTTCCATGGAAACGGCTGTTGACATCGGTACAAGTGCATCTACTGCTGACTGAAGGTCTGCGGATGCCTGATCTGCATTTTCTTCTGTTACCTTTCCTTCCTGAGCAGTAATCACTGCCTGAAGGTCTGCCCAGCTTTCTGCTGTATAATCTGCTTCATTTAATGCTTTGGCATTTTTCAGGACTTTATTGTATTTGTCAAGTCCAGTTGCCTCTTTTAATCCGCTGATTGCATCAGAAATTTCTTTATCTAATGCTACGATTTCAGAATCGTTTGCAGAAGTTGTTCCGTCGATTACCTTCTGAGCTTTTGCTACTGCGTCAGATAATACTTTGTAAGATTCCTCTGTATAATTGTCGGCTGTATATTTAGATGCTTTATCAACTGCTACAACTAAAACAGATTTATCGTGGGTTGGCTCGTTAATTTCTGCCACAGGTGTTAAACCAGATAAAGTCATAAATGCAGTTCTGCATCCTTCACCAGATCCAGGAACTTTATGCTGAAGTTCATCCATGATAGGAACAAAGAAGTTCAAATATACCCCATCATCTCTGTCTGCTGATTCTGGAAATTCAAAACCTACGCTCTTCGGATAATATAAGTCATATTCTTCCGCATAGGAATCCATATCTGTGCTTCCCGAATCATTTAGGTAGTAACTATAATAATCAAGCGGTGTATATTCACTTAATATCGGAAGTCCGTTTTCTTCTGTCTGCTCATTATTTGCCCAGAATATTCCATTTGTATAACCATATCTGCCCGTAATCACAATTCCTTGTGTATCAAAATAGATATGTTTCTTTCCATTCTCTACTACCAAACGAGCTGAATCATTTACAACCGCAGAATTGCTCATAGACAATCTATCCGGCTGATCCTGCTGCCACATAGTAACATTAACATTATATGTTCCGTCCTGGATTTCTGAAATATCTACTTTATCCGCTTTTTGTGTAATGGCGATTGTATTATAAACACGAGTAGTGCCTGTTATAACCAGTTCATCGCCCTCCATGTGAATACTTCCATCATCATTTTTATAGGAAGATGAATCAAAATACTCTATCGGATTAAACATTTCATTTACTGGATAATACCATTGAACTTCTATTTTGCTCGTATCCCAGTCTTTCGGAATTTTTACTCTTAATTCTACTGCTCTCGATGGAATAACCTGCGAGTCATTCATTTTTAATGACAAATTATAGATCAATGCTTTTGAAGCGTTTCCTGCTAATAAAGAATAATATTTGTTATATTCACTATCTTCATCTGAGGTTTCCTGTAAAAGTTCTGCTCCAAATTTTGCTTTACTATTAACTGTATAGTTATCTGTTACAAGTGTAACATCACCATCTGTCAATTCGAGTTTTTCTTTCGGTGTTGTTCTTACTCGCAATTCTCCATAGTAGGTACCATCTTCTGTTTGTATCTCAACCTGTTTTCCAAAAATAGCTTCTTCTAAGTTTTCGTATTCAATGGAAAATTTTCCATCTTCCAAAATATTGTCTGAATAAACAGAAATATACTTATTCTTTTTTACTTCTCTCGAATACGCATACATATATTGACGATATGAAGAAGTTGAAGGATAAGTACACTCGCCTAAATCCTTAATTTCTTCAAGTACTCTTATTGAATCAATGCTACTTGTCTCTGCTGTAACAGTAACTTTTCCATTCTCAATTTTTGCTTCACAAGTACCACTAAACAAATCATTTGCAGTTTTTTCTTCTGCTACAAATCCTGTGAAATCCGGTGAATCTCCAACACTGGTTACAACTTTAGAAAGCTCCAATCCAATATTTTTATAATTTTCTTCGTTAATCTCTTTAGCAACTACTGCATTATTTACATCAAATGTAAATTTTCCGTTTACAATTCCGTACATATAGCTTTCCAAGTCATCATCTGTTCTTCCATAACTATAGAAAGCTTTAGTATACATCGTTCCTTCCAGTGTATCCACATCAAAAGAATACCACGACACACCCGTTGTTGCTTTTTCAACAGAATAATTTTGAATGTATTTATCATTCCACTCTTCATTAATTTGTCCTTGTTCCTTCAAATATTCCGTTGCCTCTGATGGATTTTCCTCATTATTAGCAATATATTTTTCTGGAATATTAAAAGTTCCCATAGGTGCATTCGAAGGTGCTATATCATCTGAAATTACACCCGGTTTTGAGAACTGCAAAATATCAATTTTTTCATAATTTTCAATCTGTAAGGTTACATGATATGTTCCATTATCATTCTTTTTTACTAGTGCAACATTATCCATGTAATCCTGAACTGTACCCGAATAAGGCTCCTCCGTAAGCAGTTTTCCAGAAGGTCCATAAAAAGTCAGTGGAACAACATATTCATTTTGGTTATCTAACTCTGTATTTGCGGTATTTGTTTCTTTCTGTTCACCAGCAAACGCTTGTATATTCATACCGCCAAGTAACATACTTGTACTCAATACAAAGGCTAATATCTTTTTTATTTTTTTCATTTTTCCTCCGTATCAATTAAAACAAGCTGCTGCACTTTTGGGTACAGCAGCTTGCTTTACATACATATTTACTTATTTTATTTTGCTGTGATGTCTGTAAGTTTCAAATATCCTGTTGCGTTCATCGGCATACTTCCAACGTATGTTGTGAATTTACCAGTAATTACACAGCCTTCATAAATTGTAGATGCATCTAAACCTGTGAATGTGAAGTAGTAATCTGTTACGCCATTAGTTGTAGTCTGTTTCGGAGTAACTGTTTTTCCATTAACTACCATTTTTCCTAAATGTCCAGTCAGACCTAAATATGTAATCTCATGAGTATGAACAACAAGTGTTGCCTCATCATCTGCAATCGTAATTTCTGCACGCATATCATTGAGTGCAGCATCTCCCATAGATGTTGTTGTACAAGCTGAGTTCTTATAAAGATTCTGCTTTGCTGTGTACTTACCATCTGCTAATGAATCTGCAGCAAACGCTGTAACTCCCATTGCCATTACCATTGTTGCTGCTAACAGTGTAGCAACTAATTTCTTGATCTTTCTCATAACTGTAATCCTCCTTTTCGTTTTTTGGCATTAGCTTTTTTGCTAATAATTTATTAGTTATGATACTTAGAGTTCCATGAGAATTATTCCGGTTACCCACGTCTAACTCCTTGTCCAAAAGATACCATAATTTGCCATCCAATGTCAACACCATTTTTTACAAGTTTGTTGCCTGAATTGCAACAAACGAGCCGTTATTTCCTTTGATTTTGTTGCTATTCAGACAACAATAGACGTAAAAGTGCCGTTATTGATAGTGTTTTATCAACAGCGACACTTTATTGAAATTTTTTCTTATTTTGTTACATGATATGCGTAAATGAGAATTTTTCTCACTTCTTATTTATACCCAGAAATATAACAGTGCAGTGCTTTCCGGCATGTGCATTGGTCCTACGCTGCAGGTAACGGTAACTGGTACAATTCCCATCGTGCCAATCCCCGTCCATCGGTGGATTCTGCACGCTTCCATCGGGATTTTCACTATATTATTCTCTATTCTTGCTTCTTCAAGGACTTCATTATGCTCATACTTCAATGTTTTCAGTTTTCCAGCCATCATTTCACCACTCACTCTGGAGTGTGCTGCCATCTCTTTCAGCTTTAATTCCAGATAGCTTTCTCCATTCTCCTGAACGATTTCGGCTATTTCTTCAAATCCTCTCATCGCCATAGAGTCTCTTCCCTGCCCCTGCTTTTTATTCATCCGGTAAAGTCGGAACACTACCGGATGCCTTTCACATTTCTGCAGATTGTGCTGTATCTCCTGATCCAGTTCATTCTCTTTTTTCTTGTATACTGATTTTTTCTCTGTATAGGCGTTAATCATCAGTTCCAGCATGTGGATGTCGATATTCTCCACCATAACATCCAGTGATTCCTCGATTTCTTCCGGTTTTGCACCGATTTCTTCCAGATATTTTTCAAGATTCTCATACAGCTTGGTATATCTTTCCAGCCATTCTTCTCCCACAGGAGTAAATTCCAGTGATTCTGTCAGAATTCCTCTTTCTATGCAGTTCTTAAAATAACGGTTCACCGTTGATCGGTTCACGCCATAATATTCTGCGATACTTCCCTGAGCTCCACGTTTCTTTTCTACTTTTGACAGACCTTGTAAATATTGCAGTTGTAGCATCGTAGGTCTGTTCTGTCTCTTTAGATGTTCACCTTTTTCCATTTTCCTGTTCCTCTCTTCGTCACCATACATGAATATTCAATTCCCGATAATCGATTGGCAATGGCTTCTGTTCAAAGCGTGTAATCGCAATGATTGCCACTGCTTCTGTAATCGGGATTCCTGTATTCGCAGTATAAGTACAGATGTCTGTCGGTAACTGATAAACACCTTTTTCTTCTTTCGCCTGTATCCATTCATCATCTCTTCTGTACCATACATAGCCGATGGATTCGTCTTTTTTTGTCTTGAGCAGGAAACAGTTCTGTGACTTTTTCACTCTTAATATGACAGAGTGTTCCAGTTTCCCGTACTCTGGTGCAAGGAACCTTGGATTGCGTCGTTCCGGTTCATACAGTCCGAATGCCATCGGGAACTCACCATCCTCATAAAAGGTATACAAGTCCATATCGTCATAAACTCTGTCGTATACGTCACCGTACTGCAGAAAGTTTTCAATTCCTTTTAACCCTTCCGGACTGATATAATGTTCCACTCTACAGGCATCTTCCTGCGCCCTCTGCTGATCCATTCCACTTACCATCTGAAAGAACTGTGTCAGTTTCTCATGGCGTGCAAGGCACTCCATACCTTCCAGTTTTCCCTTATCGCTCAGTTCCAGATGTCCGTTTTCCGGCTCACACAAAAATCCTTTTTTCACCAGACTCCGCACCAGGCCTGCCGCTTCATATCCGGTTATGTTCACTTCTCTGGCATACTCTTTCGATGTGATCTGTCTGCCCTGCCTCCATGTCCGGTAGACATATTCCAGAAGATCTTCTTCCAGTTCGCCTCTGGCTTTTGTCACATCAATATTTCTGTTTTCAATCTTCTTTACCATTTTACCTTTCCCACCTGTCTTTTTTATATATTTGTCCGCTACACGATATCCGGTATTTTCTGCAAAAGCCTTCCATCCAGTAAGCATATCGTTTTTTTCTTGGAGCCTTTCTTTTTCTCTGCGACACCCCCAGATTACAGGTGAAGTGTATTTCACCCAACCACTGCTGTTCGTACTCTATGTGAAATGCTGTGGCAGGGATTTTGATGATTTGATCATTTACTTCTGCCTTCTTCCAGATTCCATGCATGTTCTGATACCAGATTATTCTATCATCCTCATTTTCCGGATGCTCCGTTAGTTCCAACCAAATCTCCCAAGGCTCTATGTACAGCCAGCCATCCCGTTTAAACCGCATATCTTCGATAGCCGCTTTTCTCTCTTTTCCAATCTCTGTGGTGTAAAAGGAATACCACATCTGAAAAATCGTCCGCAGAATATCTTTTTGCAGGTATTCTTTTGCCACTTTCTTTGTTTCCATTACTTTTTTTCCTCTGTTTCTTATTTCCCGATTACGCTTTGGTTAGTTGGTTCAAACCATGTATTTTTAATTATATTGTCCTTTTTTCAGGTTTGTCAATGCATTTTCCGCTACAACATTATAATTCCATATAAAAATATCCAAAAATATGTTTTTATTTCTTTTTTCACATACTTTTGGATATTTTCATAGTTAATTTCCTGTTTCCTTTAATTTTGACTCATCCGTAGTCTGTGCGTCAACGCAGACTGCATGGATGGCAAGCCGCTTGCTGTATCCGTTCCCTGTACAGGTAGAAAGTGTCAGTATCTTGTTACTGGTCTGCGGCTTTACTCCTGTATCGACATCGGAATCTTTTATCATCTGATCGATAAATTTCTGATACTCTTCGCCAGGCTGGTATCCTACTTTATACACATCACCGCCATTGACCGCATCTTCATAAGAGAAGATTCGATAACGGTAGGCGGTTGTCTCAGAATATACAGTAAAGTATTGATTCTTTTTCCAGAATCCGTCATCCTTATATTTTTTCAGGCTCCCAAACATGCTTCCGTCATTCATATTGTGACCGTAGATGATGTTGTAATAATCCGAAAAATCAGATTTGTTAAGACCTTCCAAAAAGATACACCCTGCGATGTGGCTGTTGCCATACAAGTCGGTTCTCAGATATTTCTCATTGTCACCTGAATACAGAATTGGATAATTGATGCCAAGTTCGTCCTGATTATCAAACCGTATCCATCCGATAACATCTGGATTCTCGGCTTTCAGTTTGTCAAACTCTACTTTTACGTCTGTTGCCCACCAGTCTTTTTTCTTCTGCTTTCCATCATCTGGTTCGGACTCATCATTTACATACTCCTCGGCAAGTTTGTCATAATCTCTGGCGGATTTCCATCGGTCGATGTATGGGGGAAGGATATGCATAAGTGCTACCCCGATTAAAACCACTGCCAGAATGATCCATATCAGCCATCGGTATGAGCTTTTTTTCTTCATGTTGTCTCTCCCATTTTTCCTGTTAGTTCTCTCGAACCACTATCGTCATTATGGAATGTGTGGTCAGAATTGTCAATCTTTTTCTTCTGGCGTACTGTCTGTTGCCTGTCCGTCTGCCCCTATCTATCTGCTCCTGTCTCTCCATCTGTTTCTGCCTGTCCGTCTACGAGGTCGTAGCTCATATCGAGTAAATCCAGAACTTTTGAATCGCTGACAGAACCATCCAACGGAACTGCCAGCCAGTGCTTCTTGTCCATGTACTTTGCCGGAGCAAGGTGATACATTTCGATGTAGTTGCCTATCATGTCCGGCTCTGCCTGAACTTCCATGAAAGTTGTTCTTTCAGCTGGTTGGTAAAAGATGGCATAAGGTGCGGCGGTTCTTGGGTTTTTGAAGATGGTGACGAGGTATCCGGATTTGTTGATGGTGTCTGGATGGGTGGGGTATTGCTTTTGGATGTATGTGAATATTTCTTGTTGGTTCATGTGGGATCCCTTCTTTTTCTCATAATGAATGGATGACCTCTGCCATCCATTATCATTTATTATAACTTTTCTGATTCGCTTATTACAATAGCTTTTTAACAAGTCTCTGTTTTTGAAACAAAAGAAAGCTACCAGTTTTTTTCCTCTGATAGCTTTCCATTCATTCTTATTCTGTTGGAAACATCGCTGTTTCCAGCTTACTCATCTCTGTATCCGAAAGACCATACTTTCCTGAATTATCTTTTTCCACTGATACTTTTACAGTAACAGTTTTTCCATAACTGTTCTTTTCAAGACTCTTCTGGACACTTTCTGTTAATACAGCTGCAAAGACTTCTGGATCATTTCCATCCAATCCCTGCTTTATTTTTTCATTGCTTACCTCTGTAGAGCTTTGTTGCAATGTCTGAAATACATTGGATGGTTCAACTTGTACACTTACTGTATAGACTCCATCCTCTTCTTTCACATCCTGTACTTTGTATTTTGCCAGTTTCTTTACTTCTGCCAGTTTTTCCGCATAATCAGCAATTCCTTTGTCCGTAATGTTATCAGAATCATCAAATTGCTGTTGGATGCTCTCATTAAAATCCTCTTCGATTTCTTTCTTGGCATCTTTTTCCGAGATTTCTAACAGATTCGCATAGTCCTTATATTCTCCATGATAGTATGCATCAAGAGAACTTTGGACGTAGGATTTGGCATCGAAGTCTGGTTGTTTGGAGCAAGCTGATAACAATATACATACTATAATTCCTATACTTATGCACAAAACACAATTCTTCTTTTGCATATTCTCTCCTTCGTTTTTTATTGAACGGCTAAAAGTAATTGATTATATTGATTTAATAAAATATCATCATCAAACTGAATTTTTCCGTTTTGCACATTCCACATATTTTTATTTTCTGAAAGAAATTCCAAAACATTTTGCTGGGATTGAATCAAATTCACTATATCGTCAATATTTTTTTTAATATCATCAACCGAACTTTCTTCTCCCACCATTTCTTTATATAAATCAATATAATACGAATCATCAACATTCTTTAAATAAGACATAACCGTATCGTCTTTTGACAATATTATCATCGTCTCTTTTGAAGCACTGAGTTTATCTTGTGTATTTTTTAAAATTTTCCTTGTTTTTACAAAATCGGGACCATCATTCTGAAAATTTTCTGCAGTAAGCGCATTTGGTATTACTTCATCATTTAAAGCCTCTGAAATTGTTAGCATCGTATTTAAATTATCTGCCATATAGTTTTTTATGGCTTTCTCAATTTTGGCATAATCTCCTGTAGTTACTGTAGCTTTTAATTTTTTGCTTATTTTGTCTACATCTATTTGTTCAAAATCTACCATTTCTTTTTGAATTTCATCAATTTCTTTTCGAAGACTTTTCTCCTGCTGTAAATCTTTTATCACAAAAAATGTTATTGTAGCTACTATAACCAGAACCACAACTACAATTACTATTATAATTTTTCGTCTCATATTTTCGAGGCATTGTAATTATTAACAATGCCTCTCACCTCCACTGACTAATTTATACTTTTAAATTTGATTCTATCGGAAGATTTATCAGCTTGCAATATTGAAATATATCCTCACAAAACTGTTTATAATCTATTTTTGCTTTTCGAGATATCGTTTTTATGGATGCTAATATATTTTTTACTATCATAATCTGTTTATCCGTTATATCAGCTTTTAAGTATTCATCATAATCAATCCAGAGACTAACCGATGCAAAACCATATTTTATATCACACTTCTTTTCTTGTTTAAAAAGGCCCTGTTCTATAATATCTTTAGGTGCTATAATTGGTGTTATACCAACTATATCTACAAGATCACTGTACTGCTTATTTTCAACATGTTTTGATATACCTCTGCACATGCTGTAGATTTCATCGATAACCCCATATTGTTTTGTAAAATATGATGGCGAATTAATATTCAATTCCATTTCTTATAACCTCCTTCTATATTCATTACCAACTACCTAAACAATTTCATTAATTAAACTTTTATTTATTATTTCATCACCATCCCTTACTTTTTAATAATGGTGGAAATTCTCCATACTTTGATTCATAATATTTGTTCATATCATATTGCCACATATGAATATCTCGCTTACTTCCACTTTCTATAACTTTCATCACCGCATTATTTTCATTTAGATACTTTTGAGAATATCTTTTTTCAGGATTCAATGTTTCACCAAATTTTAATATTTCATTAGTATCTTTATCCACTAATGCATATCCATAATTTGTTCTTGTATCTTCCAAAGAGTTTCCATGATTATGACTAGCACTTGTTTTCTTAGATGGTATGCCAACCTCTTCATTTGATGCAAACTGTCCATTTTTCCTATGCCATCTACCATTATTATCTTTATAGTATCCCGATGTTGCTTCAGCATTATTTTCAGCGGTATTCGTAGTAGCTGTTTTTACATTATTTCCTTGTTTTGATGCTGTAGTCGACTTAGTAGTATTATTCCCCGCAGCCACTGACTCAATATTATTGTCCGATATAGAAGCGGAATTATTTCTTGCGGTAACCTTTGAAGCGGAAGATTGATCTGTTTGTGTTAATAAAGGTGCTTCATTTTCACTTGTATAATCCAGTTTTTTTGTAGCCATTTCAGTGATATGCCCCGGCTTAGTTGAACTAGATTTTCCTTTTACCAAGTCCTTCACTGCACTAAGTGCTTTACCGGCGCCATAAGTAAGACCACCCAAAACACCTCCAGATATTGCTCCTGTTAATCCGCCTGTTAAGGTATCTTTTGCAACTTGCTTCAAACTATTTCCTGACAATCCAGAACTTATTGCTCCATAAGAAGCACCACCAATTGCACCTGCTACAGCTCCTGAAACCATCGCAGTTCCTAATCCACCCATTGCTGGCAATGCTGCCAGAACTGCTCCAGTTGCTAAACCGCCTGTTGCCGCAACCACAACACCGGACACTACCATTGCTGTTACACCAATCGCTACATTTTTCCAGTTTACTTTGCCCAACTGATCTGTAATACGATTCGTTGTGGTACACATGTGGCGTACTACTTCAGAACGAATTTCTGATGTTCGTTCTGAAACATAGGATTTAAAAGATGTATAAGTTTTTCCAATTTTCTGAACACCATTACTTACCGAACGGACAAAACTGCTACCTCTTGATACAACTTTTCGGTATGAATTCGTCACGCTACTCCGCACAGATTGATATGTCTTTTTTGGATGTGTAACCGCATTTTTTACAGTTTTTGCTGCACCCTTTACTGCATTAACAATAGTTTTTGCCGCTTTCTTAGCTGTATTTACTACTGTTTTGACTACCTTTTTTGCAGTATTAACGATTTTCTTGCCGACACTCTTGACTGCTTTTGCTGCTTTTTTAGCTGTACTCTTAATCCTGCTCCATAATGAATGTCCTGTTGGATCACTGTAATTCAACGGATTATTGGTCGTATAGTCATAGCGATTTCTGGTTAATGGATTTTCTGTCGTTCCAAGGTCACTATCTTCAGTTGTAAAGGTTCCGTTCTCTGCGTCATAGTATCTTGCCCGCAGATACTGAAGTCCTGTTTTTACATTTGTGGACTCCCCGTTGTAGCCATAATAATTGACTCCATCTGCGGTTCCTGATGTAAGGTTTCCGTATGGATCATACTGATAGCTGTTCGTCAGATTAGCTGTTTCGGTCAGGATTCCGGTCACGCTGTTTCTTCCGTCATATAAATAATAACTGCTTTCTTTCGATTTATCAACGCTTACCCGTTCTCCGATTCCACTTTCTCCATAAGTATAAGCCTGACGTACTTTCTCGTCTGATCCATACTCTGCAAGGACTTCTGTATTTTCACGATTGATATCGTTGATATACTCTGTCAGTGTATAACCTTTAGCATTTGAACCACCTTTTACCAGAGATGCAAGCTGTTCTTTCGGACTGTCACCATCTTCTGTACGCTGGTTCTCCGGGATCAGGACTTCATCGCCATAGCAGTCTTCCCATTTATAGGTGTTATCCAGTTCGAATACCCGGTTGTTATCTCCATCATACATGGCTGCCATCAGGACTGTTCCACCCTGTTTTACGACTGCCAGTCGATTCTCAGCTGTGTATTCATAAGTGACCGGATCTGCACTGTTTGTCTTATCACATTCCTGGATCAGATTGCCATCTTTATCATAGCTGTAGGTTGTTCCCGGATCGCCCCAGATTTTTGCATTCGTGCGTTTGATGAGCTGGTTGGAATCGTTGTACTTGTAGTTATATTTTGCTTTGCTGACACCATCTTCGATCTTCTCGTAAGAGGTCCGGTTTCCAATCTTGTCATAAGTATAATTATGGACTGTCTTTTTACCGCCCTCTGCTTTTTCTGTACAGCGCGTCAGTTCCCAGTTGTCATCGTATTCATAGGTACGAGTCGTCTGGATCTCTTTTTCCTGATGCTCACAGTCTGCTTTGTCTGTCTCTTTCTGTGTGTCGCCCCAGTTGTACCAGTCTTCCCAGCTTGGTGCCTTTCTTGTTCCGGCTTCCAGTTCGGTCGCTGTCTCGCTGACTACATATCCCTGATCATTGTACTTGTACTCATAAGTGCTGATTACCTTGCCGCAGGAACCACAGGTATTCACAATCTTTGTGATATGATCTTCTGCATCGTAAGATACTTCCGTCTTTGTTCCATTGCTTCTAATGACTTCTGTCACACGATTCAGTGCATCATGCTTGTAGGTGGTTACTTTTCCATTACGGTCTGTCAGTTTTACCAGATTATCATTTAAGTCATATTCATAGCTGACCTTTGTACCATCCGGGTATACGATTGCCTGCAGATTATCTGCATCATCATAGACGTAGCTGACATCTTTTTTCGAACCGCTTGTTACTTTTGTGATTCTTCCGAGCGCATCGTATTCGTAACTGCTCTTACCAGTCTGATCCTTCATGGATACCCGTTCCCCGGCGCTGTTATATGCGTAGGTCACGTCCTTTTCGGATTTCTCGCCTTTTGCGTCCTGATATGATTTCTCCAACAGGTCATTCAGTTTGTCGTAATCATACGTGGTTTTCTTGCCGCTTGCCTGTGTATGTCCGGTCAGTCTGCCTTTTTCATCATAGTCGAATTTCTCTGTTCTTCCTGCCGGATCTTTGATGGATGTCAGGTTGCCTTCCAAATCATAAGTATAATTCGTTGTCTTATTTGCTGCATTGGTGAAGGTCACCAGGTTATCCATGTTGTCGTAACCGTAAGTTGTTACACCGCCAAGGGCATCGGTTACTTTTGTCAGATTGTCATTCTTGTCATATTCCAGATGGCTCTTTAATCCGGTCTTATCTGTAACAACCTGAATATTACCATGTGCATCGTAATCAAATCCCGTTGTGAATCCACGCTTGTCTGTAATAGAAGTTACCCTGCTGTCCTTATCATAGGTATAGGATTCCTTCTGCCCCAGTGCATCGGTCTCTTCTGTTACACGGTTGTCTTTATCGTAGACTGTCTTTGCAACATAGCCCATCGGGTCTGTTACAGATGTAACATTATAATTCTTATCATATCCATAGCTGGTCTTTCTTCCACCCGGTTTGGTGATCTCAGTAATATTTCCTGCCGGGTCGTAAGTATAAGCAGTTATCTTACCAAGCGGATCAGCTGCAGAAGTCATCTGGCCTGCCATGTCATAACTGTAGGTATTGCTCCGTCCAAGTGGATCTGTCTCCTTCACCAGATTGCCATACTTATCATAAGAAAAGCTGGTTGTTCCATCCAGTGCATTGGTAGAAGACTTCATGTTATGGAGCTTATCGTAAGTATAAGTGGTGGTACTCTTTAAGCTGTCGCTTTCTTTTACCACATTGTCCACTTTATCATAAGAGAAATTTTTAGTATAACCCAGTGGACTGGTCATACTCTTCAGACGTCCGGCTTTATCATAACTGTAGGTATACTCTCCGCCATTCGCCTGTGTCATCTTTGTGACATTGTCATTCAGGTCAACACTGTACTGTGTCTCATTTCCCTTTGCATCCGTTACAGAAATGACATTGCCATGCTTGTCGTAATCATATTTGGTAACTGCTCCCTTTGGAGAAATCTGTTCTGTCAGATTACTTAAGCTGTCATATTTGTATTCCGTAATAAGTCCCATCGGATCTTTCGATTTGGTAAGATTACCAATGGCATCATAGCGGTATTCATTGGTTTCTTTTAATGGAGATGTCTCTCCAATTTTGCGGTCCAGTTCATCATACTGGTAGGTTGTCGTATTTCCATTTCCATCGGTCTGGGATACGAGATTATCGTTTTTATCGTAAGCATATTTGGTGACTGTACCGTTTTCATCCGCCGCTTCCGTCACATTATCATTTCCGTCATATTTAAAGGTACTAGATGCTCCGAGAGGATTTGTCTGGGAGATCACCCGGTCTTTCTTATCATATGCGTACTGGTAAGTGGCTTCGTCTTCTTCTGTCATAGATAACTGGTTGCCAACTTTATCGTAAGTAAAGGTGGTTCTATGTCCTTCTGCATCCGTTACCGCTGTAATACGGTCCATAACATCATACCCATAAGATGTGGTACTTCCGTCTGCTTCAGTAAGTTTCAGGAGTCTGCCATACTGATCGTACTGATAGGTTGCTGTCCGGCCGAGTTCATCGGTCTGTGTCAGTACATTTCCGGCACCATCATAAGTATAATCCATACTGTTTCCACCATTGTCGGAGGAATGGATCAGGTTGCCTGCTCCGTCATATTGATAGGTAATTACGAGTCCCTGTGCATCCGTACATTTTACAAGCTGTCCGATGGCATCGTACTCCATCAGCACCTTGTCCCCTGTCGGCAGTATTATGGATGTGTTATTTCCCTCTTTATCATACACATAACTATACGCATTGCCGAGGGCATCTGTCATCTTTGTGCTGTTGCCCTGTGAATCGTATTCGTAAGTGGTCTTTCCTTTCAGGGCATCCACCGTCTGTTCCAGATTGTCGGTGGAATCATATTTCATTGCTGTAATGTTGCCCTTTGCATCGCTTACCGATGTCATGTTTCCATTACCATCGTAAGTCATGGTACTGGTATTTCCATTTTCATCGGTAGAGGATACCAGATTTCCATTTAAGTCATACTTCATGGATACGGTATATCCAAGGGCATCTTTGGATGTAGTCAGATTTCCTGCCTTGTCGTAAGCATAAGTATCTGTTCTTCCCTCTTCATCGGTAGAAGATACCAGATTTCCTGCTTTATCATAAGTATATGTGGTAGTTCCACCTTCTGGGTTGGTTTCACTTAAGCGGTTTCCTGTATTATCGTAGGTATAAGTCCAGGTTCTTCCACTGTCATCTGATTTTGATACCAGATTGTCTGCCGCATCATAAGTATAAGTGGTAACTGCACCTAATTCATCTGTCTCTTTAGCGAGTCTTCCGCAGTTATCATATTCCTTGGAATGGCTGCTTCCATCTCCATAAGTAATCTTGGTTTCATTTCCTAATGCGTCATATTCATATTTGGTTATATTACCAACTGCATCTTTGGACTGAAGCACCTGTCCAAGAGAATCAAACTTGGATACGGTTGCATTTCCATTTCCATCGGTATATTTTTTCAGATTTCCTGCTTTGTCATATTCATAGAGCTTTGTTCCAAAATCTTTATTACTCTCTTCTATGACACGTCCCATGCTGTCATACTTATAAGTAATTGTATTTCCTTTTGCATCGGTTGCTTTGACCTGCTGATAATTCTTATCATAAACGTAGCTGATCTGATTTCCTTTCGGATCTGTACCACTGGTCATGTTGTACATCTTATCATAAGTATAAGTGGTGGTATTCCCCAGTGCGTCAGTACTTGCTGTAATATTTCCCACACCATCCAGCGTATAAGCGGTCACACCGCCATCGGCTGCTGTCTTGGAAGTCAGATTGCCATTCGCATCGTAACTGTTCGAGGTTACATTTCCAAGTGGATCTGTCATGGTAACTGCACGATTCATCGCGTCATACGTGAATCCCCATGCTGCTCCATTTCCATCCACATATCCGGTCATGTTCGGTCCGTCATACGAATACGTTGTTGTGACACCTCTGCCGTCTGTCTGGGATACCATACGATGTTTGTCATCGTAAGTATAGGTAATGGCTGTTCCATCCGGTTTTGTAGATGTGACCATATTTCCATTACCGTCATAACTGTAAGTAACCGTTGCTCCGTTATATCCAGTTGCACTGGTCAGCTTATTCTGCTCATTATAAGTATAAGAGGCTGTCTTTCCATCCTCTCTTGTCTCCGTTGCTACATTGCCAAATGTATCATAAGTGTAAGTTTTTGTTCCGGCTGCTGTCGTTTCGGAAGCAAGCTGATTCTCTGCATTATAAGTCTTTTCACAGGTTGTTCCATCCGGATATTCAATGGATGTTGTGCGGTACTGATCATCATAATGATAAACGGTCTTATTTCCTTCGTTATCCGTTGTTGTAGTAGAACTCTTTCCGTACTTGAAAGTTGCCGTTCCTTTTTCTGCATCAGTCTGCTCTACAACTCTTCCTTCTTTATCGTAAGTATTCTTTACAACCGTATTGCCATTCTCATCTTTCCAGCTTGTCATACGGCTGTCATCATCATATTTGTACTCTTTTGTTGTTCCATTCGGATCTGTTACAGATATCAGATTTCCCTGCTCATCATATTTGTAAGAAACTTTTCCACCATCTGGAAGAGACAGTTCCTTGATATGCCCGAATTTATCCTGTTTTACCCCGAATGTTTTTCCGGATGGTGTTGTAATCTTACTCAGATTATAATCATCGTCATAATCTAATACTGTCTTAAATCCATTCACATCCGTTACATAACGTAAAATTCCATATTTATCAAATGACCAGACGCTCTGATCCGCATCTGTCAGTTCCCATCCGATGTAGTCATGGTCTGTATCTTTATAGCTGACTGCTTTTAAATCATATACATAACCATCCGGAGCAGTGTAGCTTCCATCTTCATTCTTATCAAAGATCAGATAACTTCCGTCCCCTCTCATATACAGAAGACTTCCGTCCTCCATTTGAGAAAGTGACTGGTCATAGTTAAAGCTCCATCCACGTCCGAACATGGAATGCTGGTCTGTTCCTTTGGAATTGTAGCTTCTTGTAATGGAGAATTCCCCATTCAGCTCATTCATCGTCGCATCGGACTGATCCATGTAGAAGTTACCAGTATTTAAGTTGACTGGTTCAAATCCAAATTCACAGTGCAGGCCTCTTCCCATCAATGCTCCGTCAATCCGCATCTTATCCTGATCGGTAAGCGGTGCAGGACTATATGGAACATTTGTCTGTGGGTTACGGATAAAGATCGTGTTATTTGCGACTACCAGTGCGTCCATAACCTGATTGTCTTTCATAATGTTCTTAAGCGGAACACCATAATATTTTGCAATCTTCGGGAATGTATCAAACTGCTTCACTTCATAGATCACAAAGCTGTCACTGGTCACTTCTTTTCCTGTTTCCAGCTTTCCATCAATCTCTTTCGATGCTTTTGCTTTGATCTTATAAAGCTTGTCCTTCGTCAGCCCTGAATACAGTGCACTCTGCCAGTTGGAATCTTTGCTGTAATACTTATTCGCCTCCGGGAACTGCTTATTGTATTCAGTACTGTCTGGATAGGAATACAATGGTTTTGCATCTGTTTCGTGATGTTCTTCATTTTCCTCATCTGGAAGCAGATAATATTCTACTGTAGATTTGCTCTTTGCAATTCCGTCTGCAAATACGGCATCAAACTTCAGCTTTCCATTTGTATTCTTTTCTGTCATCGGGCGAAGCAGGATCGTTGTTTCATCCAGTGACATATCTCGCAGATATGGATCTTCAGCCGGTGACCACTGGATGCTGAGTTTCGGTCCATAAACGGATGCCCTGTTATTCAGTACCTCACACTGCATAGAAGCTCCAAGGTTATTTGCCTCGGCAATGGCTACCAGTGCAAATCCGTTATTCGCATGAGTTCCCTGCACCCAGTCATTGACCAGATCTTTGACGTCATAATTGATATAGCTGTTCCTGCTGGTACTTGCATTCTGTACATCCTGAAACGTAAGATTTACTGGTTTTGTTTTCCATGTGATGGAGGTGTTCCACGACTGATCTACACGATAAAGTCCAAACTGGGATGCACCACCACTGTATGCAGTTTTCTGACTGACTGCAAATGTTGCACTGTCAATTTTGGAATCTTTCGGAATCTGACTAAAATTTGAATTTACTTTGATATAAGTCCGGCAGTTCTGGTGTGCAGTACCAAATCCTGCAAGGTTCCCAGACTTAATACCATCATCAAATCCGACATACGGATAATTGTTGTCACCAATCTGACTGGTAGGACTTCCCTCTTCCACACCGATCATGTTAAAGGAACTCTTCTGAATCTCTACTGGTGTCGGATCGATCCTGACCGGATACTGACGTTCTTCTGCCGAAAGCCAATCCCTATCTGGTTTTACGGTCAGGATTGTTTTTCCATCTTCTTCCCGAAGTTCCAATGTGATCAGGAAACTGATTTCCCCGGCAGCATCTTCCATTGATGGCGTCTCCAGAAGATACTTCGCATCTTTGATTGTCTTCCCTTCCGGATAGATATAGACCTGATTGTCTTTTACTTCTGCCTGATACCCCGGAATCTGCAGCTCGTATTCATAGACTTCCCTGTCTGTTGGCTGCTGAAGTACGATATCTTCCTTAATGCTGGAATCCAGTACTGTATACTGAACATCTGCGCCCTCGTAAACTTCATTATAAAGGATCGCATTGTCTTTAATAACGGAATGTGTATAATCTCCATCTACCGGAATGATCCCGATTCTGGTCTTTCCATTTTCAATCGTTACACCATTCTCTTCTGACATCTGTTCCGGAAGAAGGATAGCATAATCGTTTGCCTTGTTCTGATAAACTTCTGTTTTCTCTTCCTTTTCTTCAGTTGCCACTACACTGCTGGCTTCCTGTGCTTCTTCGGATGCCGGAGTATCTGCTTCTTCTGGTTTTACAAGTGTATTATCAACCAGCTCGGTATCTCCATCCTCATTCTTATAAGTTCCGACATAACCTCCATAAACGGTTGTATACTGCTTGTCCCCTGTCTTATAAGTCTTGGAAATGGCATCATAATCAATCAGTTCACCTTCCGGTTCTTCTGGAATCGGATAGTAATCCTGTGGTTCTTTCAACTCCACTTCTTTTTCCTGCGGATTTTCTTCTGTTTCTTCCGCTGGAGTTGTCTGTTCTTCCTGCGTCTCTGTATCTTCTGATGGCGTCGTTTCATTTTGTACGTCCGCATCAGACTGCTGACTCTTATCTTGTTCTCCAGATGTGGAATCTGTAATCCCTGCTTCCTCTTCCGTCAAAGCCTCTGGTCTGGAGAAATCTGCATTCTTCTGTACATCCTCAATGGCCTCTTTTGCCTGTACAAAAATAGGCTCTGTTCCCTGTAGTGCCATCAGGAGTGCAAGTACTAAGGCTATAGCCGACTTTCGAAATCTCTTCATAGTCTCTTTCTCCCTCTTGTAATCTTTTTCTATAATTCCTTTACAAAATAACCGCTACCCTCCTTTTTTCTGACTTTGGCACTACTATAATCTAAAAAATCACAAAATTTTCATAAATGGTAAAAATGCCCCTTGAGGTGGCAAAAATAGACGAAATCGGTCGAAAAAAATAGTAAGACACCATCGCCTTACTATTTTTCATCTAATTTCATATATAATAATATTTTCACTTGAAAGGATTTCTCCGTATGGCAGATCTCCATCTGACCATGATATTTTTCTACTACGAGTTTCACATTTTGTAATCCTATTCCATGTCCTTCTTTCCTGCTTTTCGTTGTCAGATAAATTCCATTCCGCACTTTTGGTGTATCTTTTATGCTATTCTCAATCTGGATATTCATGATTCCTTTTCCATAATACATCTGAAACGATAATCTCCTTTCATCTGAAGCTGCTGTCCCACGAATAGCATTATCCATAAGATTTCCCACTATTATAACTTATATCAAATAATTCTTCCCCTATATGATTCGGTATTTCTACAGAAATCTCCGGATTTTCAATTACTGATTTCGAATCTTCCAAAATATAATTCAGCAGATTATTCATATTACGGTTTTCTGTATATAAATGATGACATAAGGCTGTTCCGGCTATATTCTCCATTTGTTTCAGATACGATAGAATCTCTTCATTTCCTCCCGTTTTTGCCATTGCCCCTATTGTTGTAAGATGGTGCTTGTAATCATGATGTATCTTATTCAGCCTGTCCTGTGATTTCATCATCATCTCCAGTTCTTTTGCATACTGGCTCATCTGAATTTTCATCTCTTCCTGTTTTGCTGTTTCAATATAACTTTTCTGAACCTCATCGTGCAGATAGAAAATAAACACATTGATAAACAGTAAGAATAATACAATCGTAGACCGCACACCTCTTCTGTCTGGCAGCAATATCCTGATACAGACTATAATGCTGATCACCGGGACAGAAAGCATAGCAAGCCAATGACGGTTCTTTATATAATAACTTCTCTTTACACCTACTTTTCTTTCAATAATGACTTCCAGTAAAAAGAATATAAAATTTCCCATTACAATAGTTCCCGGTCCCATGTGATGATGCACCGGATTTCTTGCTACCGCATACCGTTGAAAGAACACGATTGGAATCCCATCACATAAAATTCCCATAATATATACCATAAGTGTATTCCAGACATGATGTTGCCAGTCTGCCTGATATGCCACTGTTATAATTAACAGAGCTATCAGCTCAAAGATCAGATCTCCGTACATCGTTCCCCACTGCATGCTTCCCCAGCATGAAAGCAGATATGCACAAAAATATGCAAATAGCTTTTGTGTATCCTCATTTTTTGGATACAGGATGGTATTGTAACGGAACACAGTATAAATCCAGAATAATTTACTTGTCAGATAAGTGATCAAATGGATATTCATAATCTTTTCTTCTCCGTTTGTAATAGTCTTTCCCTGACCTTCTTGCGATTTGCTTTACTGATACTGAGACGTGTCTTGTCTTTCATAACCACGTTGTCATATTCGTAATGCTCCACGTGTTCCATATTGATGAGATAGGACTTGTGAATCAGTAAGAAATATTCTTCTGTTACATCCGCTACATCCTTTAATTTTCCTCGATATTCATATTCTTTTTCCGATGTCACGATATGTACTCTTTTTCCCAGACTATAAAAATACAGGATCTTGTCATAAGAAATCTTGTGGATTCCTTTTGTATCCGTATATTCAAATATTTTCTTCCGTTCTTTTAACAGTTCCCGTAATTCACCTATCACCCGGAAAAGTTCTTCCTCTCGGATTGGCTTTACAAGAAAATCAAATGGATGAATACGGAATAATTTCATAGCATATTCCTGATATGTTGAAATATAGGTAATCCGCAGTTCTTTTCCATAATTTTTCTTTCGTATCTCCGTTCCGATATCAATTCCATTCTCATGTTCCAGACAAATATCAAGGAATAACATATCGTAGGATTCTTCTTCCAGCCTGTTAAGAAGCTGCTCCGCAGAATAGTATATTTCTATAGATATCTGACAGTCATTCGCTTTCCCATAATGGAGCAGCTTCTGTTCTAACCAATTACATAGGATGATGTCATCATCACAGATTGCAAGTTCTAGCATATTTTCTTACCCTCAGTCTTTCGTAACACGACAAATGGGGAAAAGAATCCCCTTCAATTCTTTTCCCGAATGGACATCACTAATTTTGTGTCATTTTTCCGATGCAACAGCACCACTTCCTTTGCTGTCTTATTTTGTCCTCTATATAATAAACACTTGAACAAGAAAAAACTGTCGCCATTTTATAATTTATTTATATTTTTTATGTTTTATTTATATTTTATCCAAATATTACAGCGATAACTAATAATGTCACCCCCTGCATTATTCTTTTTATTTTTAGCGTCATTTGATAAAACATCAACGTTTTTGATGGCAAAAAGGGAACCTGCAAAACCAGATTCCCTTTAAAATACATGCTCTTCTCTAAAAGGATGATAAATCCACCATCCTCTGCTTATTTTTAAAAACTTTTTCCTTTTTTACAATACTTATAAATATTAAATGGTTTTTCTTTTTTTTCAAATAAAATCCCTTACAAATTAAACCCTGACAAATCCCGGGGGCTTTGCGTGCTATCAGGCCTTTTTCATTGTCAGCCACTCCCAAACGATTCACCCCTTGTTGTCCAGCTACAACATCTCCGCCATTATCTCTGCTTTAAGATAGCAGCGCTCGATCTGTGCTTGGTTCTGCTCCGCGGCTTCCGCCCGCTTCTGCACCTTTTTTCGCAGGCTTCCGAACTAGATGCAATAGTTCAGTCTTTAGTTAGTTGGGTCCTTCGGAGCGATTTCGTG
>OJKY01000362.1_pt1 | contig 39875 bp, 59 predicted proteins | sample 1596571 | NCBI WGS metagenome assembly OJKY01 (sample SAMEA4350170, study PRJEB24818) | metagenome | biome: human; feature: gut; material: faeces | place: Denmark | collected 2013-09 | reverse complement strand
ACCAGAAAAGACATTGAGTCCCAGTCAGACACGCCGGTCATTACTGCTAAGAATGCCGCACAGCTTAATCAGGTAGTGACAGATCTGCTGGAAGGAGCAGTCTCTGACACAACTGAAGAATCAAAAGACAAGTGAGTTCTGTGCATCAAGTTTTTCTTGCTGTCATACGACGTTTTTTAAAAGCAAATTTCAAAAAATCTATAGTGTTGAGTTATGACACGTCGGAGCAGGTTTGTATGCTTGCTCCGACTTATTTTTTACATAGCGGAGAGGGAGATGACGTTGTCATGTCCCTCTTTTTTGTCCGGTGCAGGACGCGAAAAAGCGCGGCAGCTGCCGCGCTTTTTCCTCTTCCTCCCTGCTCGGTCCTTCCTGAAAGAAGGTCCCCCTCGCTGTTAAGTGAATTTAGTATACCATGAATACGCCCGTTTGTCCATCCTTTTTGCGCGCCGCATCCAGCATTTGCCACTGTTTTTCATGCATATCGCGCTGTCGGACGGCAAAACTACCGTTGCGATACCCAACAAGGGCATTTGCCCCACAACATGAAAGGAGAACACAACGATGTCTACCAAGAACAGCAACAAGCTGAATGTCCCCGAAGCCAAGGCCGCTATGGATCAGTTCAAGATGGAGGCCGCCTCTGAGGTTGATGTACCCAGTTCATATTAAATACTATATCATAGACGATACATGACCCACTACTTAAAAAAGGCTGAACACCGTTGGTGTTCAGCCTTTTCTGCCCCTGAGGGGGCAATTATGCCTTTATGCAATTTCGGTGAGGTTGTCCTTTTTCTTCGCATCGTCCTTTTTCTTTTCAGAAATCAGGCGCTGGACAAGCAAGTCCTTTACGCTTTTACCAGGCGTGAAAGATCGCTCTACGATATAGGTGCCTTCTCCGATTTTTACTTCATTTCTGTTTTCCATGTTCTATCCTCCGATATATCCTGATCACTCTTCCTGCCCCGTCTGAGCACTTACCAAAGTAAATAGAGGGAACACATCGTAGTTACCATCCTTCGCAGACTTGAGTCCCAACTCACGAAGAACTCGTTTCTGTACTTCCGGCTTCAAATCATCCAAGTAAATATCAATCTCCATGCTGCTCCTCCTCAAGGTAGAACTGTTTCAGATGGATCCACTCGCAGTCCGGATAATGCCTGCGTTGGCAGGATAGGCAATTGGTGGTACAGCATTCCTCCAACCAACATGTACGGCATGTGTTTTCACCGATGTAGTCACTGGAAGCATACCAAAAGCCTAAAGGGTGTTTCTCGATGAGCCATCCTCCACAGATGTCACAGGACTTTTCCTCCCAAACTACATCTGTGGCTTTGTCCCACTCAATCTGTTGCCCACACATTGGGCAAAACCTCCAAGACTCTTGATTAACACCATCACTGTGCTGCAACTTTGTTCCGCAGGTTGAACAGTAATAGCGCTTAATTACATTTGGGCGCTCTTGCTGGATTCTCGGTATCATTCTCAATCACTCCTAACAACAGGGGCCGCAGTGCTCATGCGCTGCAGCCCCATCAAATCACTTGCTTCGAAATAGATGCTTGTATAAGTCGTCAATCCCTTTCTGCCTCCGACTCCAAGTAATGGGAGCAACTTCAAAGCCAGCTTCAGCCCCGAGTTCGATATAGCGATCCCGCGCTGTTCTTACCTTGTCGTTGTCCTGATAGTCAGAGTCGATCATGATATTCAACCTCTGGACCCCCAATTCACTTAGTTCCTGAAGAAGCCTCTCGTATTGAGAATAGCTCGGCACACCAGTAATGCCTGCAAAACCACACTCGTATTGACTCCCAAGCGCAAAGTGATAGGCAAGATCCGCCTTCATGACACCTTCTGTCACGCAGACGACCTCGTCGCCCGCGTGAACTCCGACATAATGAGGGCAGCACCTGGCAGGGGTTCCATAGTACTTATCCACGCTGGTCAAGTTGTAGAATTTCTGGTTATAAACCCGATCCAGCCGGACCTGTATTGCCTCGATCTGACCATCAAAATTGCGGTCGGGAATCATGATGCCCGACCCTCTGATGTCTAGAGTCCATTGCCCAGTCTCTTTCTGGCAATAGAATCCCGGAACACCATCCAGAACACAGCCACGCTCTAATAACTCCGTTACAATGCGCTTGAGCCTTGTTGTCGGAGTGGTGCGATAGCCCAACTGCTCAATCTCATCTTGGGTCAGGCCGCGTTCTTGTAATGAGGCTTGATGCGTAGGACACAGGGAAAGCAGAGAAAGGAGATTGGAATAGGTGTTATCCCGGACTTCTGCTGATGCAATTGGCAACTCCACCGTCTCAATCATTCTTCGCTTCGGACTATACTCTCGGGGCTTTTCTCCACACTCGGAGCCAAATACCTTGCAGAGTTCCTCATAGGCAGTATGGAGCGAGACATCGCAGAACTCTGCGTAAAGGTGGAGGATACCTCCACCTTTCCCGCAGCGATTGCATCGAAACACATTGTCTCGGATCTTCACATTCAAATGAGCTTTTCGATCTGCGCAAAATGGGCATCGGCAGTGTAGCTGCGTACCGGTATCCCGTATGACCTCGATACCAAGCAAGTCCACTACCTGCTCAATGTCACATGGCAGATCAGGTATTCTGCCCATCAAAGACCACCTCCCTCTTTGGGGATTCTTCAGCTTGCCATTTGACCTGCCGCCTCCAGGAGCTTGATCGCTCCCGCTTTCAGCGCGAGGTTATGACCGGAGTAGTTCTTGACATACCAAGCCAAATCGCCAGGACTCTTCATTGCAATATCTCCGAGCGTCCAACCGGAGAACTTTCCAAAGTCGATTTTCACCATCTTGGCCTGATCGACAGTCATCACCTGCAGGTACTCATCCACAGTCTTCGGAGGCTCCGGTGCAGGTGCTTTCGGAGGTTCAGCAGAAGGCTGCGCTTGGGGCTTTGACTGCGGTTTTGGTGCAGGGACAGGAGTCGCCGGCTGCGCTGCTGTAAAGCTCACCGCAACGCTACCAGGATGATCCTCTTCCTCATCGGGCGGCATCTTGATAGGTGCATCAGCGATAATGCTGGTTAAGGCCTCACCATTCATACAGAACTGGGTACCATACCCCGCATCTGCCAGGGCTCGGCCTTTAGCAACCGTCTCCGCAATCTCCAGGAATCGGTCACCGAAGCGTTCCTCTGTCGAGAAACGCTGCGAGTAAGCCTTTCCAATGAATTGATCGGCAGGATCGGTTTTGTCCGCGTAGACCTTACAGCACACAACGGCGCTCTTATCGTCCAACTGCACGATCTCCGGCTCGATCTTCCCATTCGGACGGTGCAGACGGAACCACAGAAGGCGGTATTTCACATCGAGGTAAAGATCGCTCTCGCCCTCATCGCCCACCGTATTCCTTACAAAGTCCGCCGGGTTGAAGCCATCGACAGCATTGATGGCAGGGATTGCATTTACATTCAATTCACTCACGTTATTTCGCCCTTTCATAATAAATGTAGAAACGAGGTGGCTTTTGACCACCCCGTTTCCCAAAAAATTACGCCACTCGCTTACTCATCTCGCGGTTATAGTACGCCACGATCCGATCAGCAAGGACGGTATTCCGCTGACCCACATCGCACTTGTGGATCGCAATGTAAACTGCCTGGCGCTGCCCAATCAGGATCACTTTCGCCTTCGCTCTAGTCACTGCTGTGTAAAGCAGATTCCGACGCAGCATGATATAGTGCTCCTTCAGCAGCGGCACAATGATGACTGGATATTCCTGTCCTTGGCTCTTATGGATCGTTAGGCAGTAGGAGAATTCAACATCCTCCATCATGTCCTTCGAATAACGCAGTTCGCGCCCATCGAGCAACCGAATATCTACAAACACCTCATCGTCCGCCTTTTCCATGCCGGTAATCAGTCCAACATCGCCATTCGACACACCATTCCGGTTTGCCGTCTGCATGATGCGATCGCCAACACGAAAGATCCGACTGCCGCACTTCAGTTCCATCTTCCGCTTGCTTGCAGGATTGACCAGATCCCGGATCGTCTCATTCAGCGCATTCGATGCTACAGCACCGCGCTTCCGGAAAGGTGACAGGATCTGCACATTCTCCAAACCATGCTGACTCACTTCCTGCAGGTAGTTCTTAACCACCAACTGTGCAGCGTCCTCTGCATTCTGGACCTCAAGCATTTGGAAGTCGTCACCATACTGCAAATGGGTATCATTGTGATTGATTGCATGGGCATTGATGATGATCCGGCTATTGGACGCCTGCCGGAAGATTGTGTCAAGGACTGCCGTTGGCACCTTCTCACTCCGGATCATCTCTCTCAGCACATTTCCTGCGCCAACAGAGGGAAGCTGATCGGCATCACCGACAATCAGTAACTGGGCGCCCGGCTTGATGCGTTCCAGCAGGATATACGCCAACCTCATATCCACCATTGAGAATTCGTCCACTACGATTAGATCCGCCGGAAGCAGTTCCGTATCATTCAGAGGACTTTCCTCATCTGTGATGAGGCCAAGCGCTGAGTGCAGGGTTGAAGCAAACATCCCAGTCTGCTCTGCCATGCGTCGGCTTGCTCGTCCAGTCGGTGCCGCAAGAAGAATCTCATTGGAGGGATGCTCCTTCTTGTAGATATCCAAAATGAACCGCAGTGTCGTCGTCTTGCCGCTACCCGGCCCACCAGTCATGATGGAGATGGGATGCGAGAGGCATAGCTTGACTGCTTTGCGTTGTGACGGCGCCAGCTTCTGCTTGAGCGTTTGTTCCGCCTGATCAATTTTTTCGTCCAGGTCATAGATCTCTTCGAAATCTTCCTGGAGGATCATCGAAACAATCCGCTTGGCCGCTTTGACTTCACACATGCGCTCATAGCTCAGATAGACGCGGGTTCCTTCCACATAGATGCGTGACTCAAGCTTCTCATTTGAGATTGCTTGCCGGATCTCACCTTCCGATACGACCTCAGCTTCACAGTCGGAGTTCAGCAGATCATAGCAGCGGCCCACAGTCTCATCCACGCTCAAAAACAGGTGCCCGGACACCCGGGCTTCATCCAGCACATAGTTGATTGCGCCGGCATACCGCATCGGGTGTTTGAGGCTCACCTTTGTCTTCCTTGCGATAGAGTCTACTGTCATGAAGCCAAAGCCTTTGATCCTACAAAGCTGAAACGGGTCTGTCTTCACGATTTGAAGGCTCTGATCTCCGAACTCCTCTTTGATCATGGCTGCCTTCTTCATCGATACACCGAATGGTGCCAGATAGATCATCAGGTCGCTCAGTGCCTTCGTCTCCTCATAGGAAGCGACGATGGTCTTGAGTTTGGTCTTTGCAATGCCGCGTATGCTCAATAGCTGCTGAGGGCTCTGATCCAGAACCTCTATCGTCTTATCTCCGAACTTTGCGACAATCGCCTTGGCAATCTCTGGGCCGACACCTCTGATGATGCCGCTGCTCAGATACGCCAGGACACCAGCCTGATCCGTTGGCACGATCTGTTTGCAAGTCGTAACTGACAACTGCAATCCATGTTTTGACTTCTCCCAGTTCCCATCCAGCTCTACTTCGACCACATTGGTTGAGACCAGATGATACCCGACAGCGGTGAAATGGATCTTGTCATCACTGAAAAACGAGTTCTTTCTCGCTTCTTTGGGAACAGACTCATCCTGTGTGCTATATGAAAACACGCAGTAACCGTTGTCCGATTGGAAGATCGCACGGTCGAATCTGCATAACATTGCGATCACCTCTTACGCGATGGCCGACTTGACCACCTTGAAAATTCTCGACTCCGACTGCTCCACGAACTCGTCGTACACATCCGGGTACTGAGCACGCAGCGCAGACAACTTGTCTTTTGAGATGCCTTCACGATACTGCGGATTATAGGTGATTCGAAACACCTCGCTTCCGCTCTCACATGAGGCCCGACACGCAGTACCCATCTGCTCCACAATCGGGGCATACAGGGTCTTGATCCGCGTTTCCAACGCCTTCGACTGGGCGTCCAGATTCTTCTTCTCCTCTTTGAGTGTCATGATCTCGCTGAGGCTGTTGAGGAATTTTTTGTCCAGCTCCACATCCGGCTCAGACTTATCCGCCGGGCCGAAGAAGCGGCGCAGCGACTCTAGCACAGCATCAGGCTTCTCGACCAGAGGCGGTTCGACCCGAGCCAGCACATGGTTGTTCCAAAATGCCTCAAGTGCCAGGATCGTATTTTCCTCTTCCTCGACATCGCGCTCAATCTTCTGCCACACAAAGTCGTTCTCGTTGTTGGAGAACAGACAGGCGATGAAGGCGACATCAATATTCATGACCGACATGTAGTGGCGAACCTGAAGTTCATAATGGCGTGGCACAGCGCCGTTGGCCCATTTGAACTGCATGTCATAGTGCGCGGTTTTGCACTCCAGGATTGCTTTGCGGCCATCCGGGAGCAGAACAAACCGGTCCACATCGGCGATCAGGAAGGGATACAGAGGATGCTGATACATCCAGTGGTCTTCATAGACAGTGAGGCCGGTCTTCTTGGCGAAGATTTGAGCGACCACATCTTCGAGCAAATGCCCAATTTGGAATGTGATGCTCTTATCCGGACCTTCGACTGCAGGAACGACGCCGATCTTATCGTAGTAGAGATCGCGTGCAGTTCGATACGGAGACATATTGAGGGCGGCAGCAACATCGCTGCCGCCAATCCCTTTCTTTCTCCAGTCCAGCCACTGGTCTTCTGTCAATGTAGTGATATCGACCAGGCGCGTCGGGGTGTAATTCATGTCCAATGCCATATCTTACTCCTCCTCACAGCGATCAAAGCCGCACTCGCCACACTCAGGACATTCAGCTTCTTCCAAATCTTCAAAAGAACCGAAATGGCTGATCTCACCGCAGTTGCGGCACTTGCATCTGCTCAAATCACTTTCGCTATTGAAGAGGTCTCCGCTTTCATCGCAGGTAATTTCCTCTTCAAAGCACATGCCAGTCTCCGTAGAATGGATTTCGACTGAGACATGATCCTCCACACATGCATCCGCAAGGGTAATACACTCATCCTTGTTTTGCTGCGGATAACCATCGATCAGGCACGAATAAGCAGACCAGGCGAACATCGCCACGAAGGTGTATTCTGCTGTATCTTCCGGTGCCTTGTTCTCGAATTCGGCCATAGCCTCATCGATCAGTTCCTGCCGTTTCTCATGGATAAAACTTCTTGCAAAGAATCTTTTCCCAGCTACCGTGGATGGATCATCCTCGCTGACAAACCGTTCTATGAAAGAAGTAATTCCTTCGCGAGTCCCGGTTACCTTAACATTTCCAAACGCCCAATTAGGCATAATCGATCCTCCTCATCATTCATTTCTTTTCTTGAGTTATTAGGTCCATCTGCGCGAACATTCTCCGCCAATGCCAGACATCCCTGAAATACATCGGGGTGAGCCAGACATTGGGGCTGTTCTTGGGGATTAGCCCGTCCTCATCGTAGCTTTGAGCCGGATGGAGAATGGAATCGTCAATGACTACATAGCCGGGACAGCCGAGTAGGCTCATCTGGATGTAGCACATGCAACCCGCCAAGAAGTCAATGTCTTGCGCGACAAAGAAAACGGAAGTCTGATAGTTGATGTGGTTCCTTTTGCACTCGTTTGCGAAAGCAAGCAGTAATGCACCGGCCCCACAGGCGGGATCACTCACAGATACCCAGCCTTTTTTCTCTATCTGACTTTTCAGATCCTCACCCAGATTCATGGCTGCCATCGCTCTGCAGATGTTGTAGGGCGTAAAGAACTGCCCCTTCCACTCATTCGCAAGGCCCAATGCCATGAACAGCTCGCCAAGCATATCCTGATCTGGATTTTGCTCCATCTCATCGACAACTTCGGCGAGCATCTGCGCTAAGACTTCCAGCTCGGAGGTAGAGTATTTTTTGCTACGCTCCAGATACATCGCTTCGCGTTGCTCTCTGTATGGGCCACCGAAAGCATTAGCAATGCTGACGGCAGACAGGACAATGAAATCCTGCCAGATATCCCACATGGAATAGCGCCCTTCCAGAGAGTTCAGAAGCTTGATGATGGTCTTTTGCCTCTCACCCTTCGGGTGGTAAACAGCTTTAGCCATCGCAATCACCACTTGAAGTCGCCGGGGTGATCATACTCGTGCCAGTTCACATTCAGTGCCCGGCTGACGATCTCCTCAAGCTGCGCAATCCGAAGACCGGAAGCTCCATCACACTGGGCGTCGAAGATGACATCGCTCATCTGCATGAAGAGTTCATACGCAGTACAGGGATCATCTCCGTGGATTGCTACAAAGTTGTCCATTGCCTCGTAGGAAGCCTTTTTCGGCGCCCCGATGCGCTTCAGAACCCGCATCAGGGTGGTGACGGGATAGCGGATCTCAATGTTGAGGAGCTGCACCTGCTTGTCTACCGCCTTTTCAAACTGTGCATAGACAAGGCCAAGCTGTTCCTCAAAGTACTCCATGTCATTTCCGCTCTTGTGCTGTGTCCTCAGAGGGTAGCCCAGAGGAATAATCTGACTTTTGTTGCCAGCCAGCAAGATCGGATACAGATTGGCACCACTCATTCCCACATCAGAGGTGGAGAATCGGAGCGCAGGAATGAGCTTTGCAGGGTTCAGCCCTTTGGCAGCCACTTCCCGACGATAGGTGTCCAGAAGCTGGTCTGCCTGCCCATCCAGGCGCCAGATCGCAGTTGCGATCGAGTGATCAAAATGCGCGGTCATAAACTGATTGCCGGGGTACTCTTTGTCCAGGTAGTCGCACACCGCCTTGAATAGCGGCAGCATCTCCATCACGGTGTAGTCCTTGGGATCACCGCCGTGTACCGCAGAGACCTTCTGATCTGCAATCTTGATCAGGCTGTCACCAGAGGCAACGCCCATGCAGTAGTTGAGGATCTCCGCAAATACGGTCTTGGAGACTTTGTTCAGCGCATGTCCGGAGATGCGGGCACGTTCCAGAACGGTCTTGAGGGCACAGGAGCGGACGGGGTAGTCCTTACCATCGACCTTCAGCAGAAGGCTGGTATTCTCCATCGTGTCTTCAAGCACATCAGCCGCCCCATTGTGGTCGTAGATCTTCATGTAGAGATCCCCGAGTGCGGAGCCCTTCTCAACCGGCTCAAACCGCAGGTCTTTCGAAGGTGCCGTCATCCACTCGCTCTTTGCCTTGCGCTCGCCAAGAAACTGAAAGAAGTCCCTGGGTTCGCTGAAAGAGCAACTGAAGTCGTCCGCGAATACTTTGGTTTCCATCATTTTGTTGTTCCACCTTTCAAATTGATATTTCGCAAACCCGCAAAGCGGAATTTGGACAAAAAAAGGCGCTTTGATCTGAGGACTCAAATCAAAGCGCAATGGGAGAGGCGAAACATGATATGTCCGCCCAGAAATGCCAGATTGTGTTGGCTCACAGCTTATGAAGCTCCGTATGGGAGATAAAATCTAATAAGTACAGAGTCAGAATACCATCCACACCAATGAGAAGCCACTATACCTAAATCTGCTTTCCAGGCAAAAAAGGAGCTGACCCAACCAACGTGGATCAGCTCCCAATTTCATTGTTTACAGGTCGATTTCTGTTCAACCTGGGCTCGGAACGCTGCAAGGTCAAATTCTACTGCCGTTGCAAGTTCCTGAATCATTCGGGGAATAAAGTCTTCGGGTGTGGCGCCGACTTCATCAAGAATCATATGCGCATGTTCCTTCGTCCAGCCGCAGAGGAGCAGCGCACCTTCTTCTGTCAGCTCAATCGTCCTCCAAATGGGATTGCTCCCATCGTGCTGTATGGAACACCCCATCAGCTTGCACTGGAGTGCCTGAGTCGGCTCAGGTGGACGCATCAGAATACATACTCTGCCAACAGTATCACCACTCATGACCTGGAAATCATCGCTTTGATAGTGGATAACGTCTCCCAAATCCTCGTAGCCAAGCTCCACATAATTATATGCCTTGGCCATCAAGTCACCTTTCTCCATGAGAGCGTGTTTGACAAAAAGCATCGGATTGTCAAAAAAGGTGTTGGGAAGATGAATGTGCTCGTTAAAGTACCGTTGCAGACCGGAACTATACTGCATATCCCCACCTCACTTACTGAACACGGCAGCGCTTCACATCCACTGCCTCAAAAATAAACCGGACAAATTCCTCGTGGCTGTCGAACTCATACAGAATGTAGTTCAATACCGGATGGAAAGAGAGAATCCGATCTCCATCACTCAGCCAACACTGATATTTCTTCTCTTCACTTATCATAATACATCCTTTAATGGCACTTTGCGTTCTACAAACCATCTTCCAATGACATTCCCACTCAAGTTGGTAGAACGCTCAAAATATAAATAGGTTCTTTCTCCATTCACCTGAATTGTATATCGGTCTCCTTGCCCGCCAGCTTTCGCCGCATAGGCTTGTCGAATAAAAATCACACGGTCTATATCGTACTTTTTACCGTCCTCCCAGACAATCGTGCGCGGCAGCATCACGCCCTCTGAGGAAAAATCCACAGTAACCGAAACATAGACCTTATAGGCTGCACCCGGCAGCATGGTCAATTAAGGGGCTGCCCCAAATCGCGCTTCAGGAAGTCTCCATGCGCAATATACGGAGCTTTGATCTCAACGCCCTCACGCTGCAAAATACGCAGCTTGAAATCCAGAAGTTCAGGCGGAACACAGAGGCAGCTTGCAGTTTGGAAGAAGTCCATCTGCTGTTGCAGCGCCTCAAAAACATCCTCATCGTTCAAGAGGAACTCCGCTGCGAAAATATTCGCCTCGTACTCCATACGATCCGTGTCATCCAGGAATGTAAACTCATGGAATGCACTGATTGCTGAGTCACTATGCAAATCAGCATGTCCGAGCTCATGCACAAGGATGATCCGCTGGATACTCTCCGGCAGATCGCTGTTGATCATGATGAGCTTGCAGCGTGAAGAGACCAAGAAGAACCCCTTGCAGGACTTCGCACTCTTTCCCATAGGCCGCTTCATGACCTGGATCTTCATTGCCCGACAGATCTCATACGGATCGTCTGTCTGGTATTTCATTTTCAAACGATTCGCTTCTTGCTTGATGGCAAACGCTAGCAACTCACTCACCTCGCTCAAAGAAAACAATGTCTTTGTGTGCAGCTTAAGGATACCATACAGGGTGTCCCAAAAACCGTACAACGAGCTTTTATTTCTTATAGTCCTTCCGGGTGAATGTTTCGCTGGCTCGCTTCTTATTTGCAAAATAAGCCTCCGTCACGGCCTGGAAGAAGAGTTCCTTATCTTCTTCCGGAACATCACCGCCGGCAAACATCGCACGGGTCTGTGTCAGCAGTTGCTCCACATCCGTCGCGCCTTTCTTGCCGTAGATAGCACGCGCACTCTCGATATAAGGAGCTTCCTCAAGTCCATAGGTCTCATCTTCAATCTCGTCATTGAGTAAGTAGGCCTCAGACACATTCAGGACAGTACACAACTTTCGCAGATTCAGCCCACGAGGCTTGGAACCGGCGGCTTCATAGCTACTAATGGTACGGACAGTCGTGCCGACCTGATCGGCCAGGTCTTTTTGCGTCATATTCAGTGTAATGCGACGATCTTTGATTTTCTCTCCAGTCGTTTTCATATTGCAGTTCCTCTTTCTACTGATTTGGTTTGTCCTCGAAAAACTTCTATTGACAAACCGGTCTGGTATCTGCTATTGTTTCATCAACAGGAAGTTTATAGAAGTTTTATGAAGTTTGAGGAAGTTTAACCCCATTATATGCAGAAGAAACCTCGTTGTCAATAGGAAGTTAGTAGAAGTTTGAGGAAGTTTTGAAAACTATTCTACGACAGGAGGAACCCGAAGCTATGGGAGAAAGAGTTGTGCTGCATAGTGACCTCAACAACTGCTATGCCAGTATCGAATGTATGTTGCATCCGGAACTGCGGGGCAAGTATATCGCCGTATGTGGCAGCACGGAAGATCGTCATGGCATCGTTCTGGCCAAAAACCAATTGGCAAAACAATGTGGCGTGAAGACAGGAGATGTGATTTGGGAAGCGAAGCAGAAGTGCCCGCAGTTGACCATTGTGCCGCCGCACATGGATCAGTATCTGAAGTTTTCCAAGATTGTGAGATCCATCTATCTGCGATACTCACCGGAAGTGGAGTCTTTTGGCATCGACGAAAGTTGGATCGAACTGACTGGCTCATCTCGGCTCCAGCACCAGACACCTTATGAAATCGCAAATGAGATCCGCGAAACTGTGAAAGAAGAGGTCGGCTTGACCGTGTCCATCGGCGTCAGCTTCAATAAGATTTTCGCCAAATTGGGGTCTGACATGAAAAAGCCAGATGCGGTGACTGAGATCACGAAGGATTCTTTCCGGGATCAGGTATGGCCGTTACCAGCTTCCGATCTTCTTTATGTCGGGCGCGCAACGACGGAAAAACTTCGCCGTTACGGCATCCATACCATCGGCGACCTTGCGAAAGCAGATCCCGACATGCTGGTGCGGCTGCTGGGAATCAACGGGGAGAAACTCTGGGTCTATGCAAATGGACTGGATACCTCTCGTGTCATGCCCTGCGACTATGATCCTCCAATCAAGAGCATTGGACATGGAATTACCTGCAATGAGGATCTTCTGACGAAGGACGAGGTCCGGCATGTTTTTATGGAACTTTCGCAAGAAGTTGGGCTGAAGCTCCGCAAGCGCAACCTGGCTGCCACCAGGGTCCGGATCAGCATCCGGGACAACACATTGGCCCATCGAGAGTACCAGGGCAAGCTGCCCTTCCCCACCCAAAGCTATACGGAGATCGCAGCCGCCGGCTTCGACCTGTTCTGCCAGCGCTACACCTGGAATAGCGACATCCGCTCTTTGACGATCAGCGCCATTGACCTGGTCCCGGCTGATACACCGATCCAGTTAGATCTATGGACTGACTTTACCAAGCACAAAAAGCGTCTTACTCTGGAACGTACCGTCGAGGATATCCGTCGGCGCTTTGGTCTGCAATCCATCAACTTTGCGGCACTCACCTCCGGTCTGAAAATGCCGGCGCATCGTGAGGTCGAATACAAGATGCCGTCTGTTATGTACCACTAAAGGAGGAATGACCATGAACTTTGAACACGAAACCATCAATGCCAAGCATCCAGTCTTAACAGATGGAATAAGCTCCATCCACATTGAGGGATTTCATGGGCTGCAGACAGGAAAGTGTTTCTGCGTTATGGCGGAAGGAACCCGGTATCACGAATACGGCATTGCGTCCGGCAGTGTTCTCCTTTGCAAGCGGGCGGAACCGATCAATAACGGCGACCTCGTCGTGGTCAATGAAGATGGAGTCCTCACCGTTTACCTCTACCTGAAGGACCGAAAGAAGAATGTGGACGGTGAAAAGCGCATTCTTCATAATAAGTCAATGGTCTATGCGAAAGTCCTCGGATCGTTCAACTTCTACCAGTGAAACTCCTAGGCAGAAAGGATATGCAATGAGCAAATTCGAAAACTACTTAAAGAAATTCGACATCACCAGCACGCTGACAGATGAGGACATTGAGAATACGCTCGCACTACTCCAAATCTATTCCCCCACGGTGCGTCGGACTGCCGATCGTATTGAGGAAATGGACGAGGAATGCTACGAAGGCAGGCGTCAGTCCATCTCTGACTTCATTAACCTTGCCATCGACTTCGACCACGATGCGGATCGTAAGCGTATTGCCGATCGTCTGGCAGAAATGGGCCACTCCATGCAGCTCCTCTCCATTATGGAGGAGGCTCTTGTGCTTGTGAAGGGCAGTCGGCCTCATGGTGTGATGTACTACAAAATCCTCCACGCCAGATACTTTGACGCATACTGCTCGTCCAATGAGGATGCGTACCTGTCTCTGGGTATCAGTTCCTCTACCTACTATCGTCACATCAAACAGGCAATCCGCGTCTTCGCTGCAAATCTCTGGTGTGTCGTCATTCCAGATCTAATTATCAGCGAACAGATGCATGAGCAATCTCATGAACGCGAGTTGGGAGTCTCGTGAGAGATAAATGAGAGACAAACTGGGAGTTAAAAAGGAGAAATACAGATAGAGAATAGATAGGAAATTGGGATTCCAATGAAATTGTAACGGACAGAGCCAGCCTCTATAATGGATTATGCTGGAGTACATATAGGCCTCTCGGGTTTTGGCCCGAGGGGCTTTTTTCATGCCTACTTGTACGCCAGCCAATCCGGGAGCAGATAGCCGACCATTCTCAGCTTATGAGAGTGGCCGGCTTTTTTGCTGCCCCAATTGGGAGTGTTATCCACGACACAGGCCGGCTACAGGGCCAGAGGCCCTCCCTTCAAGTCGTTCGTCCGCATCCACCCACGAAACGACTTGGAGGTAAACATGAAAACAATCAAAATCAAGGACTACTATGGTATTTATCAGGAGATTCCCGTCAGCGATGAGATGTACGAGGAATGGCGCGCACTTCAGAATGAAACGCAGCGTGTGCATCGCAAGGAAGTGTACCATCGGGATTGGACTCCCATGGAGGATGTCGAAGAGATGCCTGAGCATTTTGCTACCAATGAGCTGGAAGATGCACTGATCTGGGATGAGCAGGTCGCAGCGCTCTATGCTGCTATCTCCCAGTTGACACCCATCCAGCAGCGTAGGATTCGTATGCTCATGGATAACTTGTCCATCCGGGAAATCGCCCGTCGAGAGGGGTGCCATATGAACGCTGCACTGAACTCGGTCAATGGCGCTTTGAAAAAGCTCCGCACGCTTCTGAAAGACTGGTAAGAAATCGACATTACAAAAACACTTAATGTGGTTGTTGTTATGGAACGACGCTAAGCGTAAATACTATCAGACACATCAAGCGGATTTTCCCCGCTTCGTCTTCAAATGATAAGGAGGCCTTTCACATATGATTATTTCTGTCGATCACGGCAATAAATCCATCAAAACGCCACACGCCATTTTCACTTCCGGCCTGGTCATGTCGGACGGGCTTCAGGGCTTCAAAACAGACTACATCGGCTGGAACGGGAAGTACTATTCGCTGACGGAGCGGCGCATCTCATACCTGCGTGATAAAACCGAGGATGACCGCTTCTTCATTCTGACCCTCTTTGCGATTGCGAAGGAACTGGAGTATCGGGACGTTTCTGAGACCCTGGATCCCATCGACATTACGCTCCTGGTGGGCCTGCCGCCCGCGCATTACGAACAGCTACACATCCGCTTTGAGCAGTACTTCCTGCGCCGGCGGGAAGCCATTGACTTTGAGTACAATGGCAAATACTACTCCGTCCGCATCAACAAGGTTCTGAGCTATCCTCAGGCATTTGCTGCCGCTGTCACGCAGTACAGCACTCTGAAGGCACACTCCGTCGCTTATATCATTGATATTGGCGGATTCACCATTGATGTCCTGAAACTGCGCTTTGGGCGGCCCGACCTGGAAGTTGTGGAGAGTTTCGAAAAGGGTGTGATCACCCTCTACAACAGCATCGCCAGCAAGTGCAACTCCCAATACGCCCGCATTCTGGAAGAGTGCGAAATCGACGAGGTTATCCGGAATCAGCCCACGGTTCTGCCCGGCGAGGTACAGCAGTTGATTCGCTCCATGACTGCGGACTTTCTGTCTGAGTTCTATAACTTCCTGCGTGAGCGCGGTATCGATGTCAGCACCAGCAAATGCGTGTTTGCCGGTGGCGGCTCGCTCCTGCTGCGTGGCATGATCGAAAGGGGCAACAAAGTAGCTTTCCCCATTTTCATTGAGGATATTCACGCCAACGCCATTGGTTATGAGGTTCTGTATCAGAGCGAGGTGGCGGCAAATGGCAAACAATAATAAGTCCCGCGTCACGCTCCAGTTTAACGAGATGGACTTTCGGCACCGTCGGGCACTGGAGATCCTCCGGAAGCGGCCACGCAGTATGTCTGAGATTGTGGTCAATGCCTTGCTGCACTACACGAGCTGCCCGGAAGCGGCCAATGAATTTGGCCGCGACTGGGTGGTCGGGATCGTCAAAGATGTGCTGAGAGAGATGGTCGCAAATGGAGAATTACAGCTTGGAAATCAAGCTGCACCCACTCCCCAGGAACCATCTCCGGGCTTGGATGCCAATGATCTTTCCGAACTGGGTGGCATGATGGACATGTTTCGGACGAAAGGATAAGTCATGAGCAACAAGAAATTCGGATATGCTCGTGTGTCTACTACGGATCAGAACGAGGACCGGCAGGTGCTGAATCTCATGGAATATGGCATCGACGAGCGAGACATCTATGTAGACAAGCAGAGTGGACGCAGCTTTGAGCGAACGAACTACCTCGCCTTGCGGAACACCATTCTCAGGGAAGGCGATGTACTGGTCGTGAAGAGTATCGACCGCTTTGGCCGGAATTACTCTGCAATACGAACAGAGTGGGAATATCTCACCAAGACACTCGGTGTAGATATCGTTGTCCTGGATACCCCTATCCTGGATACCACACAATACAAGGACCTGTTGGGCAGCGTCATCACGGATATCGTCCTCGCTGTGCTCTCTTTCGGAGCACAGCTTGAGGTCGATACCAAATCCAAAGCGCAGGCGGAGGGGATCGCTGCCGCCCATTTGAAGGGTGTAAAGTTCGGACGCCCCAAGTGCAATGTCGAAAATTGGGATACTTATTACAATCAGTGGAAAGCCGGGCAAATTACAGCGGTCCAGTGCTATAAGCAGTTGGGGATCAGTGCCTCCACCTTTTATCGACTTGTCCGAGAATTTGAAACAGAGGAGAAAATGACATGAGAAAATGCTGCATATATTGCCGCATCGACGGCTCACCTACGGAAAGCAACCAGGAAGCCATGCAAAGCCAGCTGCACTCTCTGCGTGAGGCTGCCGTGTCGTTGGGTTTGACCATCACCGCTGAAATCGCGGTCTTCGAAAGCGGGATTGATCCGCTCCGGCAGAGTATCAAAACGCTGATCCGGGATGGTCGGCACGGCTGCTACGACTGCGTGCTGGTCGCCAATACCTCCCGCTTGGCACGCAATGCAGATGGTCTCATCCAAGTGGGGCGTAAGATGAATCGCGCCGGTATTGGAGTCTACACGCCAGCCGGGAAAGTTCAGCTTGCTCCGCCGAGCGCGTTTTTCTACTCCAGATACTCTACGGAAGGAGGAACTGCCATTGGCTCGTGAGAATCGCAACGAAGACCGTAAGCAACGCATTCGGGATGCCTTTCAGGAGGGGCAGGCCGTTGAAAGAATGCCGGCGCGTGAGGACATGGCGCCACAGCAGCCGGAAGATGTGGAATGCCGGGTGGCTCCCTATTGCCGCGTCAGCACGATGTCTGAAATGCAGGCGGAGAGTTTCGAGATCCAGCAGCAGTATTACAGCGAGTACATCGCCAAGCATCCTAACTGGGTTTTAGTTCGGATCTATGCAGATGAGGGCATTTCGGCGACTTCTGTTAAGAACCGCAAGGAATTCAATCACATGATTGAGGACTGCAAGGCCGGAAAGATCGATATGATCGTCACGAAGTCAGTGTCCCGTTTTGCTCGTAATGTTGTCGATTGCATCAAATATGCCCGGATGCTCCGCTCCCTCTCGCCCCCGGTTGCCATCTACTTTGAGACGGAGAATATCAACACACTATCCCAAAACGGCGAATTACTCTTAACCGTTCTTGCAGCCTTCGCGCAAGATGAGAGTGTCAACAAATCCATCAGTGTCGCCTGGGGCATCCGGCAGCGCTTTGCGAAGGGCATTCCAAAGTTGGTCAAGCCCTATGGGTATCAGTGTGTGGACAACAAACTGGTCGTTGATGAAGAGGAAGCCGGCGTTGTCATCCGGATTTTCGCTTTTTATCTCGGAGGGAAAACCCCATATGAGATTGCAAAGATTCTGACGGAAGAAGGTATTCCTACCCCGACAGGTAAGTCACAATGGACGGTATCGTCCATCACTTATATCCTTGGTAACGACAGATATTGCGGCGATGTGATCATGCAGAAGAGCATCTGTGTTGACCTGTTCGCACATAAGCGGGTTCGCAATTTAGGTCAGGTGGAACGATACCGCATCCGCGATGTGCATGACCCTCTTATCTCGAAAGAAGAATGGAGGGAAGCAAAAAATAGAGTATCCATGCCAGACCGTGAAGCAGTCATTCTGGAGGACATCACCGGCGACGGAGTGCTGTCTTCTTTACATCCCATTCAATTCAAGGAGGACATCGATTTATGAATGCTAATCTTTACGACTTCCGCGTTGTGAATCCGACTCTTCGGACTTTCAGCGCCGCAGAGGCTCGAATCGCACACTCTTCCATCCGGTTCAATAACCTGAGCGCCGCAGAGTTGGGCTATCCCGAAATGGTGCGGCTCCTGATCAGCTCTGATGCCACCACCCTCGCCATTCAGGCCTGCGACAAAGAAGATTCGTGTGCCGTACCGTTCATGGCTGGCCGTACTGCAGAGGATCTCAAAGGGCAGAAAAAGTGGACCACTGTGACCAACCGTATGCTCATGCACATCATCCGCACCAAACTGTGCTGGGAGAGTGTGAAAACGCCTCGCCGCTTCTACGGTGTGCCCTGGCCCGAGCAATGCGCTATCATCTTCGACCTTACAAAAGTCGCTCCGCCTCGAACCAGGACTCCGAATCTCTCTGCTGAGGATATGCTCCGGGCATATGAGGTCGCTGAAAAGGGATCTCTGCTTCCCGTTACCACCGCTTGGCCTAACGGCAGAATGCCATTTGCTACTGTCCCTCCCAGTTCTGTCATCGAGGCTCAATATGTCGCTGTGAACTAATGATAGGGTCCTCTGCAACATGCGGGGGACCCTTTTCAATCACCTTTGGCCCTTGGCCAAGACAATTCCGAAAAGATCAGAAAGGAACAGCAAAATGGTTTATTCAGATTTTTCCATTGAGCAGCTAAAGCAGCGTCTATTCGTAAAAGCCGTGAAGAATTCCACACCCAAGAAGTACGCCGGGGACATGTTGGAAGCAGCAGAAGTCATTCAGCAACTGCAGGCAAAGATCAAGACGCTCGAAGCGGATCAGGAGTAGTCCGGTCTTTGGGACAAGCCTTATGATATGCTTACCACATCAAAACTAGAGGAGATGTCTTCTACCATAGCATGGAGAAGGCATCTCCTTTTCTATGTACGCCACTCACATGATTTCTGTACCAATTTGGTACGCCAATACCGTCCTGAACATGTTTGTAATAAGCTTTTTACCCTATACTGATAAAAAGATGAAGATAGGTAGGATTAAATTATGAGTACAAATCTACATGTGATGGGAAATAGAATTCACACAGCACGGCAATTTAGAAGGTTGACCGGCGAACAACTTGCAGAAAAGCTCGGAATTTCTGTTACATCTCTGCGGCATATTGAAAACGGAATTAGACGGCCAAGTTACCAGCTTTTAGACGAAATGTCTGATATTCTGGATGTGTCGATGGACTATCTCGCCGGCAAGACGGAAGCACCTCTGGAGCGCCGCATCCGCAAAGAACTCGAAGGATCTGGTCTCACTCAGGCGCAAGAAGATGCAGTCGTGGAGATAGCACTAAATTCTGTTCCCGTAATCAAGCGACTTGGCTGAGTGCTGCACCTGCCTAAAAACGGCAGGTGCAGTTATTTTTTTGCTCATTGCAGGTTTCGACAGGTTTCGCGCTCCGCACCCACTATTATGTACTTATACGGTACGACCGTACCAAATTAGTACAAAGGAGCGATGCTTCAATGAGCGTTCAGGACATGTTGAAAGAAATGAGCAGCAGAGCGTTCAATTCCAGTTATGACTCGTACATGAGAAATGCATATGACCTCTGGGTTGAAACGGATTTCAAGGAAGAAGAGAGTGACTATGCAAAAGCGGTCCAAGCCTTGGGCTCTGTTCTGACAGAAGATCAGCAGCAAAAGCTCAAGGCGATGGAGGAAAACTACCAGCACAACATGGAGTATGCCTGCAGGTATGGGTTTAAGGCTGGCTTGTATTCCGGATTCAGCCAGTACTTCATCGGCACAGAAGTCGCCTATGACAGTTTCGAATCGACCCTGATGAAGAACCTGATGGAACTTCCCGGCATGACCCGGCACCAGGCTTACTACAAACGAAGCGAAGACAATTTGGCGATTGCAAATGCGCTCAGAGAGTCTCTGGACGAGAGTACTTATGAGCATGTTGTCTCGATTGAATGCGCATGGGGGCAGCGGATCCATTCCGCAGCGTGTCACGGTTTCTACTGCGGCTACCGTGCGGCACTCAACCTCATCGATGACATCAAGCCTCTAGACAGCAGCCGCATGATCCAGCACACTTTGCTGCTGGAGTATCACCTGGGATATATCGGCTCTTATGAGGAAATGGAGCGTCGGAACGAGAAAAAATCTGCATAAACCGTGTGGCAGGCCATCACCCGTGGCCTGCCACCTTTTTTCTGACTTTCAAGCTAAGGCTGTCCGTTCTATGGGACACATCGTGTTGTATCCTATCTTCACAATCCAAAAGTGAACTTATTAGGAAGGGTGACAGAGATGTATGTTCTGATCGATATGGAATGGATCACAAATCGGCATGGCAACCATTGGCCTACGCAGCTCGCCGCCAGCCGCGTCGATGAGGCTTGGAATACGGTTGATGCTTTCTCTGTGCTCTTCCGCCCGAAAGACGCCTCCTTCCAGGATTGGAATCACATGGCCTTTTCCGGGTGGGATCGTCAGGACTTTGAGGACGGAGAGTCCCTGTACCCCGGCCTGGACGCATTCCAGAAGTGGCTGAGAGCGGACGATATCATCTGCTGGTGGCACCAGGAGGCCAATGATTTATTCAATATGTTCATCAAGATTGCACAGGTCCGTGATCTGGTAAGCAAAGTCATCTTCCTCGGTGATTACATCTATGGCTTCCTTGCCGGACAGAAAGCCTCTGTTGGCAGCCCCTATAAGCTCTGTGCAGCGAGAGATATTCCGGTACCCGAGCCTGCACACTGCTCTCAAAACGACATTCTGGCAATCCAGGCGCTCGTGAATGGCATTGGATTTCAGCAGCGTTATTTGCTCCAGCCACCGAAAAAGTGGGTGAAGGATTATACCGCATTGAAAGGAACCACCGTCTTTCCCTTACTTTACGACCCGGATGAAAATACTCTCCATCGCTCTGACTGCGAGTTGCTCCCTGAAGATAAATACCTTCCCGCATTTACATCCTTCAAAGCGCCGATCCGGCGCAAGTACAAGCCCTGCCCCTGTTGCCGGGAAGAATTCCTCGATGCAATTTGGGATCGCAATCAGGACACGATCGAGCGCTCCTATTTCAACTTCGTCTACTCCACACAATCAAAGGTGTTCCACTCCCGCAACTGCTCTCATATTCTGCTCGCTTATAGCATTCAGGGCACCGTTTCATTCGATACCTGCCTGAAAACCGGGCGCCGGCCGTGCAAGCACTGCAATCCGGAGCCAATCACGAGCAAAGCCATCAACTTTTCAAGGCAAGTTCAAGAGGCTATTCAGGCCCCGCAGAAGCAGTCGGGACGTAACTTGTCCAAGGATGAAAAGAGCGCCCTTGGCCGTTATAAGCGGGCAAAGGAAGAACGCGAGACCGCGCTAAAAAAAGGTGTGCTGACGGAGTCCGAAAGGAACACGGTTATGGCACTCTCTCAGCCCGGTCTGGCCTTCTGGGCGAGCAGGGGCTATCGGACCTTCCACCGCAGAAACTGCCCACAAATCACCGGTCTGACTCAGCTCGTCGGCTTCCCAAGATATCAGGATGCCGTACATGCGGGTTATTGCCCCTGCCGGCATTGTAAGCCTAGTCCCAAGCAAAATGTCGTATTCTCTATTCCCATCACAAACAAGGAGCGCACCGGTGAAACAACAGATACACTGGTGCGGCTATGCACAGAACACTGCCTTCCATTCCAATACGACAGTCGGTACTTTGAAATGCAGACAATGGTGGGCAAATGGAGAATTGACATGAGTCTGCGTCCTGTGCGTCTGGAGCATATTAACCTCGTATCGCACCCTCAGAATACGAAGAAATATCATGTTCAGCCTCGGTTATTCCTTTCTCTGAAGGATACCTTCGACTACATCATGCGGCATGACTCCACCCTGATGAAGAAAATTGAGGCTGACGATCAGGACGCTCAGCTTCAAATGGGTTGATGGGTTGGATATTATCCGGGAGGTAAATCATGATTCATTTTTTCGCAGGGATCTTATTCGGGTTTGTCCGGGGACTTTTCTTTCGGAATAAGTATTAGGGTTCTGTTGTTATTCACTCCTCTGATCCGTAAGTACGGTTAGGGTGTGAAACCAAAACCGCAAAAGGAGGAGTGACACAATGAGCGTTTATTATGATTTTTTCGCTGAGGCATATTATAACGGAAAATGGTACAACATCGACTTCTTCACTATGGGCCAAACCGGCAAACTCAAACATCAGTATCTCTACACTGTGTCCAGATCCTTTCTGGGGCGCCTTTCGACTGTGATCGACCATGCAGTTCCTCTGAAGTATGAGGATCTGGCAGAGGGCACACGAAAGCTCCTCCGGGAAGATGCACAGCCGCAGTATGAGGATAGCCTTGAATTGGAGACATTCTTCTACGCTGGGGATTTGCATGACTTTGAAGCTCTCCTGGACGCGCCGTATGAGTTTGAGTACTTCGTTACCAGAAATCAAGTGGCAGCTTTGGAAGCACACTTGATCGATGACTTCAGCGAGTGCTTAACGGCCAAGGATGTGATTGAACTCCCCGAAGCCGCAAGAGACGAATATGTTCTCTATCACTGGGACTACCCAACAAACAGCCGGCAAATTGTGCAGCAGCTCGTTGACAAACTTCACGAGCAACTCGACTTCTTTAACGATTCCATCCCATATCAACCTGGGGCTTCTTCAACTGATCAGCGTGCTTCCAGTGTTCGTGTGGTTTATCGGCTATCCTAAGGAGGTAACTCATGAACTACTATATTGGTGACCTCCACCTGTTCAATCGGAATCAAACTGAAGAAGGCCGTAACTACGACGGCAGGCCTTTTGCTACGGTAGATGAGATGAATCGGTATATTCTTGAACATTGGAATGCCAAAATCACTAACGGAGACACCGTCTATATCCTCGGTGATATGGCCATGCGCGGGAAAAGCGATGCTCTGCTTGCGCTTGTCGCACAATTGAAAGGAAGGAAAGTTCTCTTCCGGGGCAACCATGATGACCTGTCTGACTACCGGTATCAGCAGCTTTTTGCCGATATCACCGACTACCGCGAGATTACGGACACCTCTGACGGACGGTCGTACAAGCTCTGCTTGATGCACTATCCAATTCTGATGTGGAATGGGCAGCACCGTGGATCTATTCTTCTCTACGCTCATACCCACAACACCGTTGAAGAGACATTTTTCCAGCACTGCATCAAGGAACTGAACGAGAACAAGAAACTTGAAATCCAGCGCGGTAACCAGATCCGCGCCTTCAATGTCGGCTGCATGATGCCATATATGAATTATGAGCCGCGCACGCTGAAAGAAATTTTGAGCGCACATGAATGAAAGAGGATCCAAATATGAGTACGCAGTATGAAGCAGTTAAAACAAAGGTATCTGAAGAAGTAAGAGAATTCCAGTATCGGCTGACTCTGGAAAAGAAGCGGTTTATCAAGCGTGTTATGAAAATCCCTGTCTCTCCTGAACTGGAGGAGGTCAAAGCGGATCTCATTGATGCAATTGATGTGACACGAGAGTTGGATATAGAGATCCCTGAAAGTGCCACGGTTGTAATTGGAACAGCGAGAGCGGGGCGCTTTTCCTGGCGTACGGAGAACGGATTTCATGACCTGGACTCCTTAGCATGTTGGCTGAAGGATCACCCCGAATTTTCAATCCATGACGAATACGGGGAAGAAATCTCATGGGAGTACTTTAATCAGATTGTCGAGTGCTGCACCACAGGCTCTGCGAACCCCATATAGTACCGATATTCATCATGTGCCTATGCACATCCGCGCGAATCGGTACTCGAAACCATAGTCTGGATTAGGATCGTATTCACCTGCCGATTGGTATATGGTATAATGCTTCCATAAAAAGATAACTAGGGAGAAAACGGATGCGGTATTATGTTGTATCAGATATACATGGCTTTCATTCACAATTGATTGCCGCTCTGAATCAGACTGGCTTTTTTACTGATCAGCAACCCCATAAACTCATTGTTCTTGGGGATCTCTTCGATCGCGGTAAAGAGGCCAAAGAATTAGAAGCATTTATTTCCGATCTCATGGACAAGGACCTTGTCATACTCATACGAGGCAATCATGAAGATCTGTATGAAGATCTCGTAACTGTTGATAAAGGAATCGGACTAAGTCATCATATCAGCAATGGGACCTATGATACTGCTCTTCAACTGTCTGGTTTTGATCCTGGCCTAGCTGCAATCCGCCATTACGATTTTGCAGAGGCAGCTCAGCAGACAATCTATTATCAGAGAATCATCCCTGCAATGCTCAATTACTATGAGACTGAACACTATGTTTTCGTACATGGCTGGATTCCTTGTTTTAGAGAGCGCCACGGGTATAGTCACATCAGTGATTGGCGCAAAGCCTCAGATGATTTGTGGAAGAATGCCCGCTGGGTGAATGGCATGGCAGCATACACTACGGTGTATGAAGAAGACAAGGTGATCGTATGTGGGCACTGGCACGCTTCATATGGCCACTCCATGATCGATCGCAACGGCTCCGAGTTCGGATCTGACGCTGTTTTCACCCCGTTCTATGGCAACGGCATTATTGCATTAGATGCCTGCACATCAAGGACTGGGTTTATTAACTGTATTGTACTTGAGGAGTAGTACAATTGCAGACTGGACAGAAGCGCAATCACCTGCTATAATACATGGATGTATCCGGGTGTAGCGCAGTTGGTAGCGCGCTTGCTTTGGGAGCAAGATGCCGGGAGTTCGAGTCTCCCCACTCGGACCAGAATCCGAATACATTATCCTGATGGGTGATGTGTTCGGATTTCTTATTCCCATTGAAAGTGCATCAATGCTAACAGAACAGCTATCGACCCAAATGAGGTGTATGCGCGATAATTGAGTTGAGGAGAGGTTGTTCGTGGGCAAAAAATCGACGAAAGAAAACAAAACCAAATATCATCTCGCAAGAGAAGAACTTGGATGGTCCAGGGAATACGCGAGCGAACAGCTGGGAATGATCACACCGGAGCGTCTTGAGCGCATTGAAAATGAGAAAGTGACTCCGGATCCCAAGGAGATCCTCGCGATGGCCGAAACATACGGGAGGCCTTCTCTTTGCAATTACTACTGCTCGCAGAAATGTCCTATCGGTCAACAGTATGTTCCTGAGATTGAGGTAAAAGAACTCTCATCTATTGTCCTCGAAATGCTCGCCTCGTTGAATTCTGTGAATAAGCGCAAGGACCGCCTCATTGAAATCACAGCAGACGGCAAGATCGATAATGACGAGATCGATGATTTTATCTTCATTCAGGAAGAGTTGGAGAGAATCTCGATTACAGTAGAAACTCTGCAGCTGTGGTCGGAGAAAATGTTGGCGAACGGCGTGATTGACGCTGAGGCCTATAACGCCAAGAAAAACAAGTAAATTTAGGTGGCAGCGCATGGCATGTCCCATGCGCTGCCTTATTTTGCAGATTTCGCGAAAATAGCATGCCCTATTTTGCAGAATTTGTCGTTTATTCAGAGGGACGATTCGATTAGAATGAAAGCAACCTCAAAAGGTGGTGTATGAGAAATGAAGGTGTTTTTGAGATGACGGTGCATGAGAGAGTCCTTGCTATCAGGCTCATGGAGAAACAAGTAAAGAACCCCGAGTATTTTGAACAACTCGGGATCCACATTTCGATAAAGAAAGTCGACTCTTCTGCTTCTGAAAGGGGTAAATGATATGTTTGAAGTATTGGTAATCATCCTATTTTGCTGGCTTGCCTTCAAAGCCATAGGGCTTGCTCTGTCGCTCACATGGGGAGCAGCGAAGATACTAGCTTCGCTGTTGTTCGCGATCGCCGTGCCGGTGCTGATCGTCTGCTTGCTGTTTGCAGGCGGAGTCATCTTGCTCTTGCCGCTGGCACTGATCGGCGGCGCGGTCGGGCTATTGAAAGCTTGCACATAACATATCGCCTTATCAGCCCCGATCCACTCTCTGGTCGGGGCTGGTTTCATATGATCTAAATATGTTAGTTCCTTTTGGATTAGTCGGCTTCATTCTGCAGACCCGGTAGTTTACCCGGATAGAAGCATCAGATATAATGAGAAAGTCAACCTGAAAAAGAGATAGGGGGAGATAAACATGCTATCCAAGAAATACGCTGAACCGGTAAGGAATATCCTGATTTTGGTCCTCATTGGTGTATTCTCATTCTTCGTCGTAACATCATGGCTGCCAGACAGGGGTTTCATCAAGGATTCCCTTGAAAGTGTCGAGGAGAGCAGCAATACCGTGATGAAGTTTTCAGCAGCAACGCTATCCACTTCGCTGGCTATCTCCGCACTGCCGGACGACTTTGCAACACCCTTGGCCGACAGCTTGGCGGACATGAACATCTATTTTATCGCAATCCTTGTCATGCTGCACTTCGAACAGTTGCTGATTCGCTACGGAGTAAAGCTCGCCTTTGCGATTGCGATCCCAGCGGCGTGCGGGATTGGAATTCTGTCGATCCTTCTCAAAAAGGATCTATTAAAAGGCATCGCAGCCAGAGTGGCTGTGCTGGGCTTGGCTGTTGCTCTTGTCGTTCCGTGCAGCACGCATATTACCAACTATGTCGCTGCAGACCTTACAGCTTATGTGGAGAACACGATCGCGGACACGGAAGACGGCGCTGATAAGCTCAACGAGGCTATGGAGGGCGGAGCTGAGGAGCAGACGATCTTTGAAAAACTCTCCGATCTGTTCCAAACGGCCATCAACGATATGTCCAATCTGATGGCTCACTTTCAAAACACCATTCGCAAGTGCATGAATTCCATCGCAATTCTGATCCTCACAAACTGTCTGATGCCAATCGTAAATTTCTTCATTCTCAAGTGGATCCTGAAAGAAACCTTCCATGTTGCAATCCCGATGCCGCAGATGCGTAGAAAGCGTCATTCCGACTCGGACTCCGGATCCGGCTCCAGCACCTCTGGCTCTGAGCTTCTGGTTGTAGGAGAGTGATGATATGAAGATACTGGAATTCCTGAAGGACAAACAGAAACGCACAAACCTCATCATCTGGTTCCTTATAGCGGCAATCGGCATTGTTGTGATCTGGGGCTGCAAGCACGGCTCAAATCCTTTACATATGAATGTATCAGATAACATCCAGCAGATCGATTTGGATACGATATACCTCAAGGACAGCGGTGTTGAGGTCAATTTTTCTGATGTTATTCTCTCCGACCAAAACGAGATGCGGAAACTCATTGTCAGCACGCAGCAAGGGACAGTCGCCACAGAACTGACTGATCGCCTCATTCAAAAACTAGATTTCGACTTCCTGAAGAAGACGCAAACTGTGTCCTATACCGGGACTGGCTACTTTGTTGTAGATCTGGACAACCTGACAGCAGCGAATGTCATCGAGGATAAGGAAAAGAAGACCATTACGATTCTCATTGATCACGCATATTTGCAAGCCATTGAAATCGACCCGAATAACATCATCATTGATGAAGTGAAGGAAGGCCTGCTGGCGCGTGGAGACATTGAGCTGACTGTGCGGGATTACAATGTCATTGCGAAGGATCTACGCACAAGGTTAGAGGAAAAATTCAACACCGCATCGAACGGGCAGAAAGCTGACGATCTCGCTCTCAAAATGGTAAAGGAAATCTACGAGCCAATCGTCAAAGCCATAGACCGTCGATATGATGTAATCGTACAATTCAAATAACAAGCTCCAGTAGAATGGATAAACCCCAAAACGCGTGGTGCCCAGTCTTTCCCCTGGCACCACGCATTTCTTAACTGCTGTCCGTTCTTTGGGACAGGTGTTCATGTAATATTGGAGCATCACTAATGAGATGGAGGAAGAATCGCATGTCTGGGCACGATGATTTCTTGGATGATTATATTGCGTACAAGCTTTGTTGCGAGGATGATGACGATGAATCATCTGAAGGCTGCTACATTGCTACCGCAGTCTACGGAACTTACGATTGTCCGGAACTGTGGGTCCTCCGTCGCTTCAGAGACTATGGCCTCCGCAAAAGTAAAATTGGGAGAGCCTTTGTTCGGTTCTACTACGCCGTATCGCCAAGACTCGTTCGAAGGTTCCGGAACGCAGAAAGAGTCAAACATGCAAGCAAAACCATTCTGGATCATCTGGTAGAACAGTTGAAAAAAAGCGGTTTTGAAGAGACTCCATATTACGATAGATAAGGGGGATCATGATGGCGAGAAGACGACGCAGTGATGAGGATGCAGCGCTTGGGTGCCTAGTTTACATGCTCATGATCATCCTTTTAATGCCCATTGCCGGTATTTATTTCCTTTGCAAACCAAGTCCAAATGCGAAAGTCGGTGGGGTACTTTTACTTATCGGTGGTCTTATGCTTTGGGCTTTTATTGCGTTCAACTCCTAAATATACTGATGCCCCCCGATGTTCAAAAGGCAGCGGGGGGCTATCATTATCGTGATCAACATACTTCAATTATCTTAGGTCACTCAACACCTTACCAATATCGGCATCAAACAAAACAGACTGTTCTTCAATGCCTTTCATGGTGATGGCCTCTCCCAGATTGATACAGGCATAAGTGGCTTGGGGATTCTGTGCCGTCATGCGCAGGAATGGTACTTTGATGATGCCAGGGGTATTGCCGCCTACGCCGAGTTCCAAGAACAGAATATGGCCGTTCCCATACCGATGCAGAAAATCCTCATACCGCCGAGCTGCAGCGTACCAGCCCTCATTCTGCACAAAGCTGTCGTCACAGCGAAGATTCATGGTCATAGGCTTGCCGCACTTGGGACATTGCGGGATCAAATCGGAGGGCACACGCATATTCGCTTGCTCTACGACCATCCGGCGGACAACATTCTCGTTATCATAAGTTGCCTGATGGCACGGCTCACTGCACTGCCAAAGGCCGTAGTCGCCCTGGGTGTAGAACAGCCGCGCTTTATCAAAACCAGCCAGTTGAAATTGATGGTCCACATTAGTGGTCAAGATAAAGTAATTCTTGCCTCTGACCAACTCCATCAAGTCGGCATAAGGCTTGCCGGGTGTCACATCGTAACGGTTATAGTAGATATGTCGGCTCCACCAGGCCCAGTATTCCTCCGGAGAGGGAAAAGGATAGAAACCGCCGGAATACATATCGGTGATGCCGTACTTCTCATGGAAATCGGAGAAGTATTTCAGAAAGCGCTCGCCGCCATAGGTCAGACCAGCCGAGGTGGAAAGCCCGGAGCCAGCGCCGATGAGAATGGCATCTGCGCTTTGAATCTCGGATTTCAGCCGTTCAATCTTTTGTGAGTAGCCTTCTGTAGATTTCGAGATCCAGGTCCATGAAAACATTGAAAATCACCTTCATTTCGCTTCCGGTTTCCGCCTTAAACTGCCCCACTGTCTCTACGGCGATCTCAGCGGCCCGCTGATTGGGGAAATGGAACACGCCGGTGGAGATGCAACAGAACGCAATACTCTCCACGCCGTTTTTCTGGGCCAGTTCCAGACAGGAGCGGTAGCAGGAGGCCAGCAGACGCTCATCTTCCGGAGTCACACGGCCCTCAATGATGGGACCGACGGTGTGCAGCACATAGTCGCAGGGTAGATTGTAGGCTTTCGTGATTTTGGCCTGTCCGGTGGGCTCCTCATGGCCCTGGCGCTCCATGAGCTTAGCACAATCCAGCCGTAGCTGGATACCCGCGAAAGTGTGGATGCAGTTGTCGATGCAGGCGTGGCACGGCACATAACAGCCCGTCATGCCGCTGTTTGCGGCGTTGACAATGGCGCCACACTCCAGCCGGGTGATGTCACCTTGCCAGAGGTACAAGTCGCCGTAAACCGGCTCCAAATCGGCCAGGCGGGTGACGCCCGCATCTTCGATCTCCTGACGCAGGTATTCGTCCTGTACGGTCAGAAACTCGGGGTCAATGGCTTTGGGGTAACGGACATTCATCAAAGAACGAAGCATCCTCTTCTGCTCATAGGAATCCGCCGGGACTGCCATACCGCGATAACGCATGTCCTCGTCCAGCAACCGTTTGATGAGGAATACTCTTTTTTCTACCTGGTTCATTTTAACCTCGTTTCTCCACAGCCCCAGCCGGGCATACGGCCATACAGTTACCGCAATGGAGACAATGCTCCTGCTGCACCGCATAGGGCCGTCCTGCTGTGATGCAGTTCTGGGGGCAGACCTCCAGGCATTTGCCGCATGTGATGCAGTCGCCTGTGATGTAGTAGCCTTGCTTACTGCATTCTGCGCCGCCAAAAGTGAACGACGCACGATCTATGGGTTTCTTACTCAAATCAAACCATTCGCCGTTGCCTTCGCAAATCTTAAACACAGTCAAGGCCTCGCGGGATTTATCTGTGGGATAGATTTCCGTCATGTACGGGTTCTTTTCAAAAAGTCGGGGCAGAAAAGCTGGGCCAATTTCCTGCACTTTTCCACGAATGGACAGTGCGGCACAAGACATGGTATCTTCACCTTTCATGCCCGTCAATGCAATGTATCCGCGCTTGACCAGACGTTGATAAAAGCCCTTGCCTCTGGCGGTCAAAAAGTACACTCCGCCCTCATCCCAGTCCATCATGTCGATGGCGGCAGTTACAGGCTGCCCCGCGTCATCCACGGTGGCCACGACGGTGGTGTGGATCTCCTCCACAAGATATTGCAAATAATTCATGGTATTCCCCCAACAGAACAATTGCCCACCCTTTTGCAGGGCGGGCAACCGTTTAGAACTCGTGAACTTCAGGTGCTGCGGTGAAGGAGTTGAAGGTGGCGACAGCGTTCTTCAGGTACAGCACCTGAGTATTGCCATCGTTCTCATCGTACATAGCACGCAGGTCGGTATAGTCATCCAACATAGACTTTTTGGCTTCCACACGGTCATCCTCTACCAGTTCGGCGGCAACGCGGAGCCACACACCGTCCTTGAAGGCACAGATCTCACATTTGGGATTAGCGGCAATCTGCCTGGACACCGACTTGGATTTGCCAGTCTGGATATACAGCTTACCCTCAAAGATATGGGCAGTGCCGAAGGGACGGACGCGGGGCTGATCACCCTCAACGGTGGCCAGATAGTAAGTACCGGCGGATTTCAGAAACTCACATACTTTTTCCATGATAGACCCTCCATGATGCATTCTTTGCTACCATAATACAGTCAAGAGTCTCTCATGTAAAGTAGACACTATTATGTTGCTTAGTTACCTGAAAGTTACTATTAGAACTTACCGTTGTCGTTGGCCCAGGTGGACTTATCTGCAATGGTCTCCATCACATCCCAGTGCTCGGCGATCTTGCCGTTCTCTACGCGCCACAGGTCGTAGTAAGCGGTAGGAGCGCCGCCAAAGCTGCCTTCACTAACAGCCAGAACAAAGTTGCCCTGAGCCAGCACCTGATGCACGGTGGTGTAGATCATCTGAATGCCCTGCTCAGCAAGGGCAGCAAGCGCAGTACCGAGGCCGGACAGACCGTCCGCAATGCTGGTATTGTGCTGGATGTAGGCGTCGCCGTCAAAGTAATCGGGAGTCTTTTCCGGACGGTTTCCCTGCATCACATCGTACAGAAAACTCTCGACCAACTTGCGATTTTCATCCGTCTTATCCAGATCAGTGATTTCCATGGAGCCGTCAGTCTGGGTGTGGCCGGAAGGATTGGGTGCTGCCATCGTGTCCAAATTATCCCAGTGCTCGGCGATCTTTCCGCTTTCATCGAAACGGAAGATGTCGAAGGCTACCTGGTCACCGGCGCCGGCGAAGTTATACACGGTCTGCAGAAACACCTTATCGCCATCAGCAAAGGAGCGGATGTTGTTTACCGTGGTCTTGACAGGAGCAGAGGCCAGATAAGCAACGGAGCCAACGAAGGCGTCCCGACCAGTTCCATAGGCCAGATTGTGCTGAATGTAGCCTTCCGCCAACAGGCCCGCAGCCTTTTCGGTATCACCGGTGGCAAAGGTATTGATGAGTTCAAGAGCTTTCTGAATGTTTGTCATTTGGGATTCCTCCATCTTATCTTTCTGGCTGTTGCCGAATAGTATCCGAAAAATGTTCATGTTGTTTCTCCTTCAGGTCTTTGCGTTGAGCCTTGAAGCGGCCGTTCTCCTCAGCTCTTGACCATATGATACACAGCATAGTTACTCTTGTAAAGTAAGCACATTATTGTGCTGTAGTTACCTATTAGAAACTAATAGACAGTTACCGAAAGGATACGATTGAGTAATATCAAGGGTTTCCATTGATTGCGGGACAAGAAAATATTTTTAAGAGGCAGCTAGATTTGACTACACGACCGGTTGTATAGTATAATTTGGCGGTAACTTACTGATAGAAACCAATAATGGAGGCTTTATTTATGAGCGAGCAAAAATCGTCCACAACTTTGCCAGCCTGCCCAGTGGAAACTACTTTGACCCTGATCGGGGACAAATGGAAGGTGCTGATTCTTCGGGATCTGATGGACGGCACCAAGCGCTTCGGTGAACTGAAAAAGTCCATCGGTACGGTATCCCAGAAAGTGCTGACCGCCCAGCTCCGGGACATGGAGGAGAAGGGGCTGCTCACGCGCAAGGTCTATGCTGAGGTGCCGCCGCGCGTGGAATATACCCTCACCGAGACCGGCTACAGCCTGAAACCGATTCTGGACGCCATGTGGGCCTGGGGACTGGACTATAAAGCGAAGAATGGATAAGGAGAAGAGCAATGGTTCGTGAGATTTGCAAAGATGAGGCTTTTCTCGCCCAAAAGGCTGAGCACGCTAAGGCAGACGATCTCGGCGTGGCACTGGATCTGCTGGATACCTTGGTCGCCCATAAGGATGGCTGCGTGGGCATGGCAGCGAATATGATTGGCGTTAACAAGCGCATTATTGCCTTTGACAACGAGGGTGAATACATGGTCATGTTCAATCCCGTCATCGTCAAGCAGTCCGGGCCGTATGAGGCTGAGGAGGGCTGCCTATCCCTCACCGGCACGCGGCACACGAAGCGTTTCCAGACCATTAAGGTGCAATGGCAGAACGAAAAGTTCCAAACACGACTCAAGACCTTTACCGGCTGGACAGCGGAGATCATCCAGCATGAGATCGACCACTGCGAGGGGATTTTGATATGATTTTGTTTTTCACCGGCACTGGGAACAGCCAGTACATTGCAGCGCGCATCGCCAAATCCCTGGGCGACGAGCTTCTCAGCATGAATGACCGCATCAAGGCGGGCGATACTTCACCGGTCACAGCCGATGAGCGTCTGGTCATCGTCACGCCCACTTACGCGTGGCGCATTCCGCGCATTGTGCGGGATTGGCTGGCAGAAACGGACTTTCCCTATAGGATGCAGGTGTGGTTCGTCATGACCTGCGGCACTGAGATCGGCAATGCTGCCCAATATAACCGTGCGCTCTGCCAGGAGAAACAGCTCACCTATATGGGCACGGCGCAGATCATCATGCCCGAAAATTACATTGCTATGTTCAACGCGCCTCAGGCGGAGGAAGCGCGGCAAATCGTTGCCAGGGCGGAGCCGGACATTGACCGTGTGATCTCCGCCATTGCGGCGAATCAAGCGTTCCCGCCGCCACGAACTAACCTCTATGACCGCTTCATGAGCGGCCCGGTGAATCCGATCTTCTATTCTTTCTTTGTCAAAGCAAATGCCTTTATGGCCGGTGATGCCTGTACTGGCTGCGGTCAGTGTGCCAGGCTCTGCCCAGCGAACAACATCACCATTCAAAACGGCAAGCCTGTCTGGGGCAGCAACTGCACCCACTGCATGGCGTGCATCTGCCGCTGTGGCGCGGAAGCCATCGAGTACGGCAAAAAGAGTCTGGGCAAGCCCAGGTATCATTTTGAGGCGCTCTGACCAGCTGAATTAGGTCGGTGGCTTTGTTTCGGGGAGATTACAAATTTGGAGCGTGAGGAACATGTTTGCTAATATAACTAAAGATGGAGAAATGTGCACTTTAGTCGATTGCCCGGCTGGGCTGTTCCTATACAAAGGAGACTGCTTAGGTTTCAAGACAGAGTACAGTATTGAATTGGGGCAAAACGAATACTATCCTCAAGCGTTTGTCGTTGCCTCAGGCGAAGTGTTTTGGGGAGATGCAAAATGCCATGAAGAACGCTGCAAACTCATGGTACAGCCAATCACCATCGAAACGAATAAAGATTAAAAGATTTAACTACAAGTTGAATGACAAACCCACAAAGATATGATATAGTACCATTAGAAACCAAGAACAACATTCTACAGAAAGGAATTACACCATGAAGACCATCTCTTCCGCTATCTTCTATATGAGCGAGTGGCAGGCTATCTTCCAGTGCCAGGAATATAGCTTTAGTGAAGTGCGCCCATATCAAGATAAGCATAAGAATATGATTGGATTGGCCCCATGTTGACTGGATAGCTCAGTCTGCATGGCTCTCCCTCTCTGAATTATGAAGCCGCTTGTCTTGATGGAAGGCAAGCGGCTTTTTTGCGCACAAAACGCAGCAATCATTCAGAAAGGAGGGTTTCCAGTTGGACATCCCAACGATCAATTTGGCCCGCACCGGCGCCAATATTACACACTTACGCAAAGCAGCAGGTCTCTCTGTCCACGATCTGCAGATAGCGTTCGGGTTCAATTCCCCACAGGCAATCTACAAATGGCAGAACGGCACTGCGCTACCTACGGTAGACAATCTGATCGCGCTGGCAGCACTGCTGCATGTGCGCTTGGATGACATTATCATCACCGATCACTCGGTTGCTTGATACGCAGGGAGTCTTACTCCCTGCATACGGTCCGCTCGTCTAAATGGTTAGGACACAACCCTTTCACGGTTGCAATGACCGGTTCGAGTCCGGCGCGGATCTCCACAATTCTGGGATATAGCCAAGCGGTTAAGGCTCCGGCCTTTGACACCGGCAGCGCTGGTTCGAATCCAGCTATCCCAGCCATGATACGGTACTCAAGAGGTTTAAGAGGACAGCCTGCAAAGCTGTTATTCGCCGGTTCGAATCCGGCCCGTATCTCCAAATGGTGCCTTCGTCTAATTGGTTAGGACGCCAGCCTCTCAAGCTGGAAATTGCGGGTTCGAGCCCCGCAGGCATCACCACACGGGGGTATAGCTCAACTGGTAGAGCAACGGTCTCCAAAACCGTAGGTTAAGTGTTCGATTCGCTTTGCCCCTGCCAATATTGGGGTGTCGCCAAGTGGTAAGGCACCGGTCTCTGACACCGGCATTCGCTGGTTCGAATCCAGCCACCCCAGCCAAATATGGAGAGTGAACCCAGAAGGTCTGGGGACCGCCCGCTAAGCGGATCGTACCAGGAATGGTATCAGATTCGAGTTCTGCGCTCTCCGCCATATGGAACTGTAGCTCAGTTGGTAGAGCATCTGGTTGAAGCCCAGGGTGTCGTTGGTTCAAATCCAGCCGGTTCCACCATATGGGTCAGTACGCATAGCTGGCGATTGCAGCGGTCTGTAAAACCGTGACATCAGAAACACCGTTGGTTCGATTCCAACCTGGCCCACCAAAAGAGGGGTGCCCGATTCTGGGTACCCCTCTTTCTCTTTAGACCGCTTCTTTCACAACGACTACGTCATCGGCTGGCTGTACGATATTGACATTAACCTGCACATTCGTATTGATCTGCACATTTGCATTGAGAAACACACTGATTTTCTCCGCTGCCCCTCGCTGCATGCTGTCGGTCACATGGGTATAGGTATCCAGCGTAAAAGCGGCACTGTAATGGCCAAGCATACTCGCGATCGTTTTGACATCTGCTCCACTCTGGACGGCTAAGGTCGTGAAAGTGTGTCTCAAATCATGAAAACGAACCCGGTCTTCTACTCCTGCTGCAGCAAGCATTCTCTTATGAAGCCGCACAACGGAGTCTGGACTCCAATAACTGTTTGTCCTGGGACAGCAAAACATGAGGGGGCTATCCGGATGCCTTTGATGCTCAGTGATCAACAGATCAATCGTCTGCTCCGGCAAGGCTACTGTACGGATCGAGTTCTGCGTTTTGGGTTCAGATACAACAAGCTCCCCGTTGATCCGGTTTACCTGCTTATTCACCGAGAGCTTACGGTTTTCAATATCCAGGTCTGTCCAAAGAAGTGCGAGCAGTTCTCCTCTCCGCAGGCCACTGGTCAACTCCAGAAAGAACATCTCATAGACACCGAGTCGCTTTGCCTCGTCCAAATATGCTCCTATCTTCTCCGGAGGCAGAATCGTCATTTCCTTCCTCTCTTTCTTGGGGATCCTACAGTTATCGCAGGGATTGAAAGGAATGATTCGCTCCTTCACTGCCTGCTTGAGCGCCCCGCTCAATACCATATGGGCATGACGCACCATGCTGGAAGATAAGGGTTCCTCAGTCCGAATGGCTTTACTGTCGAGCCGCCCATGTTCCTTCAGATCATTGTAAAACCTCTGGATCTGTATGGATTGCAGTTTGGTGAGTCGAATATCACCAAGCACCGGGATGATGTGGTTTTCAATGATATTCGTGTAGCTGGAGATTGTATTGGGCCTGATGTTGGGCTTGGTATATGCTTCAAACCAGAGGTGCATCCAATGCCCCAAAGTGACATCGTCATAGCCCTTCCCCCGCTGGTAGTATGGACCGGTATTCTCCTGAATGGCTTTGGCCAGTTTAGCCGCGCATTCTTTCTTCGTCTTCGCAAAGACACCCTTCTGAATCCGTTTTCCAGTCAGGATATCGTAGCCGGCAGTATACCGCCCCTCCCAACACCCTTCATATCTCTTCCGGATACTGCCTTCGCCGTTGGCTCTCTTTTTTGCAGACACCGAATTCACCTCCGCTGCTCCGTTTGATCGTCCAGCCACGCAAGGAACTTTTCCTTATCGATATACACGCGATTCCCTGCAACCGATCGCGGGAAGTCCTGGCGATTCAATAGGGCGTATGCCGTATTCAGACTGCAACCAAGCGTTCTCGCAACGATTGGCATCGTCATCACATCCGGCAACTCTTTTGCGCTCATGATGCGCTTGATCTCTCTACTTTCCAACTTTATCACCTCGGATCCACATAGAATAAAGCTTCCTTCTCTGCCGACTGATTGTCGATCCAGGTAAGGAACTTATCTCTCGGCACAAAAATACGGTTTCCGATTTTGAACGCGGGGAAATCAATGCGCCGGATCAGATCATAGGTTTGAGACATGCCCAGGCCAATAAAGTCAGACACCTCCTGCACATTGAGGATCATCGGAAGTTCCTCCGCACTCATGTATTTGCAGCTTTTCATTTCGGTTTCCTCCTCATGTATTATCTACTATTACTTACGAAAAAGAGGAATGCCAAACAACAAATCAACTGGAACAGAAAGAAAAAGGAGACCGGGCGATCCCGATCTCCGTAATCGTTATGTGTGTTCTTGGATCCAGTTTAGAAGATCCTGCTCATTGCTTGTTCCATCCGCGATAGCGATGAACATGTCAGCCAATTCGCCCTGTTTCAAGCGGAGCTGATATCCATTCCATTTGAGGAGCAACTGCGTCATCATGGCGCCGATACGTTTGTTCCCATCGAGAAACGCATGGTTCGATGCCAAGCCAAAGCCGATTCTTGCAATCTTCTCAATGTCACTTGGAAAGAGATCTTCTCCGCCAAAGGACTGCAATGGCGCAGCTATCGCTGCTTCCAGCCCAGCTCGGTCTCGTAAGCCCTCAATGCCACCGGTAGTTTGTATGATCCGGCTGTGGATCAAGATTACATCGTCTGCTGTTACCCAGATCATTCTGCCATCCTCTTATAATCAGCGCTGAACTCGCTTAGCATCTGATCGGTATCTGCTAGCATTTTATCCCGACTCACTGCCGTTGCCGGCTCCTGAACAGTGACGGGAAACGGCATTCCTTTTGCCCGAACAAAAGCTTTTGCAAAGATATTGAACGCAGTGGAAGTAGACATACCAAGTGCTTCGCAGATAGAGGCCATCTGCGCCTTTACTTCAGAGTCCATTCGAAAAGTCATATTTGTATCCACACAAAGCCCTCCCTTGCACTACAATATTATTACATATTATGTGCATTGTCAATCAGTCTATGAGTAAGAAACAAGCGAGTGGCTTTTCAAAAATGCTGAGCCCTTTTTCATGTTTCTTAAAACTACTGTTATCGTGCGGCTATGCTCTTGGGTCTATTGAGATCAAGCGGCTTTATTATTCTTCTGTGATGCATCAATGAAGAAGTCCCGAACATCTGGATAGTAATATGCAGAAGCTGGTTCCCCCTCTTCTTCCCAGTCATGATCTTCATCGTCTTCAAAGATAAAAGTCAGGTGCGAGATTGACCATATGCGATCAATCAGATGGCAGATGGCGGGGTAATCACTTCGCTGCGTTCTGCGAAAATTGTCCAATCGAAAAAGGCAGAACTCCATAACAGCAGCGATTGAGAAGAAAACCGAGAAATACAATGAGACTACGAAAGCAAATAACATTAAGAACACCAACTTCCTTTGATAATTATGGAACAGTTTTTCTTTTAATCGATTCTGCTTGTAGTCTAACAGTTGAGCTGTCCCATTAACCGGACAGCGCGTGGGTGCAGCCGATGAAAAGCAAAACGGCAATACACTCGTACTGCCGTTTGCCATATTATCTTTCCTCGCGTTGAGCCTTTGCATAGGAAATCAATGCGCTATGCTCATTGGGGATTCGTTCATCCAAGACCGCGTCAAGGCATTCCTGGAGCATTAGTCCTATGGAAGGGCCTTGAAAGCCCAATGTCATCATATCGTGACCATTGACCGCCAGATCCTTCAAGGAAAAGCAGTTCTCCTCATGTAGGATCTCATCCATCAAAGCACAGACCTCATTGAAAATAGCGAGACGTTGCCTGCAGATGCCTGATTGGCCAAGTGTATCTGCCATGTGCAGCTCAATCAGTTGCCTGGCAGCCTCTTCTCCATGCTTGCTTAATAGACGCTTCACAAGTTTTCTATCAGCTGTGATAGGCATATCGTGATAACGAACCAGTCTTACGATCCGCTCTTTTCCGACATTATCAAAACGAAGCCGGCTTAAAATACTATCCGTCAGAGTTGTGCTCTTTTCCGCATGTCCAAAGAAGTGCCCGACTCCATCCTCAGCGACGGAAAAACACGATGGTTTCCCAATATCATGGAGCAGCGCTGCCCACCGCAGAATTGGCTCCGGACGAATGCTTGTGACGACTACTATGGTGTGATTCCAGATGTCTTTATCATGGTTGGGATTGTGCTGGTCAAAGCCGAACATCGGAGACAGTTCTGGTATTGGTATTGCCAGGACATCGGCAAAGGAACGCAAAACATCTGCAACTCCCTTGCCGCAGAGCATTTTGGTCAGTTCAACCAGAATGCGCTCCGCAGCGATGCCTTTGAGCAATTCCTTATTCCTGTGGATTGCGGCTGCCGTTTGCTCTTCGATCTGCATTTCATACACGGATGCGAAGCGCAGAGCTCGTAGCATTCTCAGTCCATCTTCCTGAAAGCGGCGATCCGGATCGCCTACACACCGGATCAAACCGTTTTCAATGTCCTCTTTACCCCCAACAAGGTCTACAATTCCTGTCTTGGGGTTGTATGCCAGTGCATTCATTGTGAAGTCCCGTCGCTCCAA
>OJKY01000354.1_pt1 | contig 40432 bp, 37 predicted proteins | sample 1596571 | NCBI WGS metagenome assembly OJKY01 (sample SAMEA4350170, study PRJEB24818) | metagenome | biome: human; feature: gut; material: faeces | place: Denmark | collected 2013-09 | reverse complement strand
CGCTTGGAAATATATTCAAATGAAATTCTTCATATTGTTATTATGTTTATTATGCCTTTATATTTATTATACCTTTTATTGATGAAACTGTCGACTGCTGAAAGGGACATACGCGCATCATAAAAGGAGGATGTACCTAGGTACATCCTCCTTTTATTTGATTAGAGATTTCTAGTCGTTTTGAGACGAACCAGGGCACGCATGAGCGCGAGTCTGGCGCGATCTACATCGACGTCTTCTTTCTTAAAAGCCAGTCTGTCTTCAGCGCGTTTCTTAGCTGCCTGAGCGCGGGCAACGTCGATGTTGTCTGCGAGTTCAGCAAGAGGAGCGATGATGTTGACGTGGTTGTCATTGACTTCAAGGAAGCCGCCGAATACGGCAACTCTCTGTTCCTTGTCACCTGTCTTTATGCGCACGCAGCACATTTCGAGAGCAGCAGCAAGGGGAAGGTGGCGCTTTTCGATACCGAATTCGCCGTCTTCCGCACGGGCAACCACCAGATCCACGCCGTCCTGTGTAAAAATAGGACCGTCTGGACTGATGACTTCGACGTGCATTGGATTTTCAAGGGTATCAGCCATGGCTTATTCCCCTTTCTTCATCTTTTCAGCCTTTTCCATTGCTTCGTCAATAGTGCCGACCATGTAGAATGCGCCTTCTGGCATGTCATCATGCTGGCCTGCAAGGATTTCCTTGAAGCCTCTGATGGTTTCCTTCAGCGGAACGTATCTGCCGGGGGAGCCGGTGAACTGTTCAGCTACGAAGAACGGCTGAGACAGGAATCTCTGGATCTTTCTTGCACGAGCAACGATGACTTTATCGTCGTCGGAAAGTTCTTCCATACCGAGGATGGCGATGATATCCTGGAGTTCCTTGTAACGCTGCAGAATAGCCTGTACGCCGCGGGCTACTTCGTAGTGTTCTTCGCCGAGTACGTTCGGGTCAAGAATACGGGAAGTGGAGTCGAGCGGATCTACTGCCGGGTAAATGCCGAGTTCGGCGATGGAACGGTTCAATACGGTGGTAGCATCCAAGTGGGTGAATACGCCTGCCGGAGCCGGGTCGGTTAAGTCGTCGGCCGGTACGTATACTGCCTGAATGGATGTGATGGAGCCGTTCTTTGTGGATGTAATACGTTCCTGCAGTTCGCCGATATCGGTTGCCAGGGTTGGCTGATAACCAACGGCAGACGGCATACGTCCGAGCAGTGCGGATACTTCAGAGCCTGCCTGAACGAAACGGAAAATGTTATCTACGAAGAGCAGTACGTCCTGTCCCTGCTTATCGCGGAAGTATTCAGCCATTGTCAGACCTGTCAGAGCAACTCTCATACGAGCTCCCGGCGGTTCGTTCATCTGGCCGTATACGAGGGCAACCTTGTTCAGGACGCCGGATTCTTTCATTTCGCCCCAAAGGTCGTTGCCTTCACGGGTACGTTCGCCTACGCCGCAGAATACGGAGCAGCCGTCGTGTTCGGTTGCGACGTTGTGGATCAGTTCCTGAATCAGGACTGTCTTGCCTACACCTGCGCCGCCGAACAGACCGATTTTACCACCCTTTGCGTATGGGCAGATAAGGTCTACGACTTTGATGCCTGTTTCGAAAATTTCAGCTGCCGGAGACTGGTCTTTGAAGGCCGGTGCCTCACGGTGAATCGGCCAGTAGTCAGCTGCGTCGACTTTCGTCGGGTCGTTGTCTACTGTCTGTCCAAGGACGTTGAAAATACGTCCGAGGCAGCCGTCGCCTACCGGTGCTGCAATAGCACGGCCGGTGTCAACGGCTTTCATGCCGCGTACCATGCCGTCTGTGGAACTCATTGCAACAGCGCGGACGACTCCGTCGCCCAGATGCTGCATGGTTTCGCAGATGACATCAACAGGAACGCTGGCTTTATCATCTTTTACATGGATTGCGTTATAGATGGCAGGAAGTTCCTTATCATCATCGAAAGCAATATCAACGACTGCGCCGATGACCTGGACTACTTTACCTACCTGCATCTCCTGTTCATTTGCCATGAAGAAGCATTCCTCCTTAATATGTTAAGCGGTTTATTCAAGCGCAGCTGCGCCGCCGACGATTTCGGAAATTTCGTTGGTGACCTGAGCCTGACGTGCTTTGTTGTACGTGAGGTTGAGGTCGGCGATTCTTTCCGTAGCGTTGTCGGTTGCAGCGGACATGGCAGCCATACGGCTTCCAAGTTCGGAAGCAGCGGACTGGAGCATGGCGTTGTAAACCTTGACCTGTACGTATTCCGGAAGGAGTCTGGAGAGAACTGTGTGAGCGTCAGGCATGAAAATGTATGGCGCTTCTTTCCATTTCTTTTCAGATCCGTTGCCGGTTTCCTCATCTGCCTCAGGAGCTTCGACGGGAAGAATCTTCTCGACGAGTACCTGCTGATGCAGAGCGGTGATGAATTTCGTGTAAATCACATAAACTTCGTCCACTTCCTCGGTCACGAAGTAGTCAACCATTTCCTTCGCGAGATCGATGGAATCCTGGGCGGTAGGTTTATCAGAAAAGCCGAAATGATAGGAATCAAGATCGTATCCACGGAATTTCAGGTAGTTTCTACCCTGTTTTCCGCAAACGTAAAGAGCGTATTCGGAACGATCCCTTCCGGAGATTTCTTGCAGTGTCCGCTTCATAACGTTGGAGTTAAAAGCGCCCGCAAGGCCTTTATCGGCGCTGATGACCAGATAGCCGACCTTCTTTACCTTGCCTGTTCTGAAGAGCGAGCTGGTAAAATCGGGAGTTACCGAAGAAGCACGGCGCAAGAGCTCTCCGATCTTTTCAGCATAAGGACGGGAGCCGTTTGCTTTTTCTTCTGCTTTGCGCAGACGGGCAGCGGCAACCATCTTCATTGCTTTTGTGATCTGCTGGATGTTGGTGACAGATTTAATGCGCCCTTTTATATCACGCGTACTTTCCAATCAGATCACCCCTCTACCGTTTCAGACTTATCCTGGGATTTTGTAGCTGCGTAACGTTCCTTGAATTCAAGAATAGCTGCTTTCAGTTTCTCTTCGTTTGCTTCTGTCAGCTTCTTGTTCTTCACGATGTCTTCTCCGATTTCCGGATGGGTGCTGTGGAGGAATGCAAGGATGCGGTGTTCGAAATCAACGACTTCGTCAACTGCAACATCATCGAAGTAGCCTTTAACTGCTACGTAGATGACCTGTACCTGGTCTTCGACCGGGTATGGGGTGTACTGCGGCTGTTTCAGGATTTCAGTCGTTCTCTGACCGCGGTCAATCTGTGCCTTGGTTGCAGCGTCCAGGTCGGAACCGAACTGAGCGAATGCAGCAAGTTCGCGGTACTGTGCCAGATCCAGACGCAGGGTACCTGCGACCTGTTTCATAGCTTTGATCTGTGCGGAACCACCTACACGGGATACGGACAGACCTACGTTGATAGCCGGACGGATACCGGAATAGAAGAGTGCGGTTTCCAGATAAATCTGGCCGTCGGTGATGGAAATAACGTTGGTCGGAATGTATGCGCCTACGTCGCCTGCCAATGTTTCGATGATCGGCAGTGCGGTGATGGAGCCGCCGCCCAGTTCATTGGAGAGGCGGGCAGCACGTTCCAGCAGACGGGAGTGCAGATAGAATACGTCGCCTGGATAAGCTTCACGTCCTGGCGGACGGCGGAGCAGCAGGGACATTGCGCGGTATGCTACTGCGTGTTTGGAGAGGTCATCATAAATAATGAGGACGTCTTTGCCCTGATGCATGAAGTGTTCAGCGATGGATACACCAGAGTATGGTGCGAGGTACTGCATCGGGGAACCTTCGGATGCGCCGGCATGAACGATGATGGAGTAATCCATAGCGCCGGCCTGTTTCAATTTTTCATATACACGGACAACGTTGGAGTTTTTCTGCCCGATGGATACGTAAATGCAGATAACGTTCTGACCCTTCTGGTTCAGGATGGTATCGATGCCGATAGCCGTCTTACCAGTACCACGGTCGCCGATGATCAGTTCGCGCTGGCCGCGGCCGATCGGAACCATGGAGTCAATGGATTTCAGACCTGTCTGCAGCGGTACATTAACTGGCTGTCTGTCAGCAATGCCCGGTGCTTTGATTTCAATGTCGCGATATTCGTCGGTTTTGATTTCGCCTTTGCCGTCGATTGGCTGTCCGAGCGCGTTTACTACGCGTCCGATAACTGCATCGCCTACCGGAACCTGCATCAGGTGACCTGTTCTCTTAACAACGTCGCCTTCCTTAATGGTTTCGGAGCGACCCAGAAGAACGGCACCTACGTTGCTTTCTTCCAGGTTGAGTGCCATGCCGTATACGCCGTTCGGAAGTTCGAGCAGTTCGCCGGCCATGCAATTCTGAAGACCGTACACATGGGCAATGCCATCGCCGACTTCAAGAACCGTACCTACTTCATCGACATTGAGGTCTACTTTGTAGTTTTCAATCTGTTTTTTAATGACAGATGTAATTTCATCTGAACTGATTTTCATTTCCTAGAAGTCACCTCAATCTCTTTGTTTTATAATATGTTTCAAAGTCTGCAGCTGTCTAGCCACGGATCCATCGATCAGGCGATCGCCTACTTGGACGGTAAAACCACCAATCAACGCCGAGTCTACCTTCTGCTTCATGACAATCTTCTTTCCAGTGATTTCGGAAAGTTTTGCCTTCAGGGCTTCGACCTGGGTCTTGGTGAGCGGAAGAGCGGATGTAACCACTGCTTCTTCAATTCCCATGCCTTCATTAGCCAGAGCCGCATAGACGTCGACCATTGCCGGGAAATCGGTGAAACGGTCTTTGTCGATGACGACATAGCAGAACTGCAGAACTACAGGCTGAACCTTATCTGCAAATAATTTATTTAATGTATCTTTCTTGACATCCTTCGCAAGCAGAGGATGGAAAAGAAGCTGCTTCAGTTCATCGTTCCCCATGATGGTGTCAGCGATTAAGTGAAGTTCTTCTCCAGTTTTTTCAAGGCTGTTTTGTTCAGCGGCTATTTCATAGATGGCGCGACCGTATTTTCTTGCAAGAACTACGTTCTTATCCATGATTATTTACCCGCTTTTTTAGCATCCAGCTTGGCGATGCTTTCTGCGATGAGCCGGTCGTTTGCGTCCGGTGTCATGTTCTTACTGATGATCTTTGCAGCGATTTCGCAGGAAAGGTCAGCTACCTGAGCCTTCAGATCTTCGAGAGCGTCCTTACGTTCTCTTTCGATCTGCTGGGTAGCCTGGTCCTTGGACTTCTGAATAGCTGCATGTGCTTCGTCAATCTGTGCCTGCGCCTGTACTTTGGCTTCCTTGACTGCTTTGTCTACGATCTCCTGTGCTCTGACTTCTGCGTCACGGAGCTGAGCTTCATAGCTTTCTTTCAGCTTTTCAGCGTCTGCTCTGTTATTTGCAGCAGAATCCAGATCATTTTTAATGTGCTGCTTGCGTTCGTCCAGCACTTTAATGACCGGTTTGTAGCAGAAATGGCCCAAAATGGCAACAAAGATGAGGAAGTTAACGATCTGAATCAGCAGTGTACCGTTAATGTCTACCAATGAGCTCCCTCCTTAGTGAAATAACTCAATCGTTATGAATTATTATCCAAGGAATGGGTTAGCGAATACGAGGACAATAGCGATGACGATAGCAATAATCGGAATAGATTCGATCAGACCGATAGCAACGAGCATGTTGGTGAAGAGTGTGCCTGCCATTTCAGGCTGACGGGTCATGCCTTCGAGAGCAGCGCGTGCTGCACGGGAGTCGGAGAATGCTGCTGCCAGAGAAGCGCATCCAGAGATGATTGCTGCTGCAATAAGAGAGTACTGAACGATAATGGCCTGTTCCATAATGATTAATTCCTCCTGAGGATAATTTGAATTTTCCGGGTCATCCGGATGATTTTAAGTACCGTTTGGACGGACGGCGCCGTGTTAAACGAAATAGATTGCCGGTTTACGCAGACGGCGCTGCCATGGACGATCACAAACTATGTTTCAGATACACAGAAGACAACGTTGTGAAAATGTATGCCTGAATAACCCCTACAAAGACGCTGAATGCGATCCAGATGATCGGTATGAGCCAGGGGGCCAGAGCGTACAGCAGTTCCAGAAGAATTTCGCCGGCCAAAATGTTGCCGAATAGACGCATAGCCAGCGTAACTGGTCTTGAAATTTCCTCTACCAAGTTGATGAGGACGAAAACCGGGAATGGCTCAAAGAAATGCTTGACCCATTTGCCTACGCCCTGATTGGCAATATACAGAGCGTGAATCAGGATAGTGACCGCGAGCGCCAGGCCCAGTGTCGTATTGATATCACTGGTCGGTGATGCTGTCATGTGGTCCGTCGGCAGAAGCCCGAGCTGGTTAGCTGTCAAGATGAACAGGAACAGCGTCAGCAGAGCCGGCACTACCTGTCTGTACTTCGGTCCGACGTTCGTCTTGAACTGGTCAAGAAGTGCTTCAATGAGGATTTCAACACAGTTCTGCACTCCGGTTGGAACCAGCTTCTTCCCGCGGGATGCGGCAAAGACAACAAGGAAAACAATAAGTGCAGTCAGCCATGTTGTAAAAATAGTGTCCATGTTGACCTGCATCCCTAGCAGCTGTTGTACAGCATGCGTACCTGTATGAAGATGCATGATCTCACCCCCTCTCTCTTACTGGAATGTCAAGAAAAAACAATTATTCCTTAATAGCACCAATGATGCGCTCCCCGTAGGTTGCGACCACCAGTGATAGTAAGCCAGCTAAAAAACCTAAAATGTTCAGCGGCGTGAATATCACGACGAGAACGCTAAGCAGGATTTCCAGAATAAAGCGGCCGGACGCAAATCCCGCTATGCGGCGGCCGATGAAAGAAATATCTCTGCCGGTCTCCGTCCAGTCAAGATATTTCTTCCTTAGGAACAGGAAAAAGGCAGCGTGAAAAAGAGCCGCCAGCGAAAAAGCGACACTAACCCGCCACCCCCAGATCAACTGAGTGACGATCCCGCCAACAGCGGCGAGAACCAGCAGAAGATATGTAATTTTCTTTGTGTAATCCGGAAATGCAGAATCACAGTTCATTTTCAGTTTATTTCCCCAGCATCTGTTTCACGACGGACCAGAGTCCGCTGGCGGCACCTACAATGGACAGAACAATCAATCCGAAGGGCTTCGTGCCAAAATACTCATCACATTTAAGCCCAAGCCAGACGCCCACGCCGATCGACGACAGCAATGTGAATCCGGCGCCCGTAGCTACAGCTATACTATGGAGAGCATCAAAATCAGAAACAGGTTTGTTTTTCTTCTTCGGCTTCTCATCCATATTCGCTCCGGAACGGGATTATCTCATCAAATTGCGCCCCTTCAGTAATGAACAAGACGCAAAAAATTATTTATACTGTTTCAGTATATCATAATGATTCTTTATTGGCTATAAATTTCATAGGTTTTTTGTCGCTGATTCTTTCCTTCCAAAGTAAATAATCAACGATGCGTGCTGCAGATTTGCCGTCGCCATATGGATTGACGGCTTCTGCCATTGCTTTGTATTCTTTTTCATCGGTAAGAAGCTTGTACGCCGTCTGGAATACTTTTTCCTCATCCGTGCCGACTAAGCGGACCGTGCTGGCTTCGACGGCTTCGGGTCTTTCGGTCGTGTCTCGAAGGACGAGGACCGGTTTCCCGAGGCTCGGCGCCTCTTCCTGGATTCCGCCGGAATCGGTGAGGACGATGGCAGCGCGCGCCATGAGGTTTGTGAATGGTTCATATTCCATCGGGTCGACAAGATGGATGCCCGGAACTCCTTCGAGTTCTTCGGAAACAGCTTCGCGTACGAGCGGATTCCTGTGAACCGGGAAGACGACTTCCGTATCCGGCACGGATTCCACAAGGCGGCGGAGCGCTCTGTAGACGTGGTGCATGGGGTCGCCCAGGTTTTCTCTTCGATGCGTCGTCACGAGGATGACTCTCTTGTGTTCTTCAATGGCTTCGATTTCCGGATCTTCGAAATGGTAATCCTTCTTGACGGTTGTAAGGAGCGCGTCGATGACGGTATTGCCTGTTACGAAAATGGAATCATCGCTCTTGTTTTCACGGAGAAGGTTCTGACGGGCTGTTTCTGTCGGTGCGAAGTTCACATTAGCAAGGACGCCTGTCAGCTGGCGGTTCGCTTCTTCCGGGAACGGGGAAAGAAGATTTCCCGTGCGCAGGCCTGCTTCGACGTGTCCGATGCGGATCTGCTGGTAGAAAGCGGCAAGAGCGGCCGTGAAGGTCGTCGTCGTGTCGCCGTGGACAAGGACGTAATCCGGTTTTTCCTTCTTCAGTACATCTTCCAGGCCGCGGAGGACGCGGGCGGTGATGTCATAGAGAGACTGTCCGCTCTTCATGATGTCGAGATCATAGTCGACAGGCAGTCCGAAGAGGTCGACGACCTGATCGAGCATTTCCCTGTGCTGGGCGGTCAGGCAGACCTTGGTATCAATTTCTTCATGCTTCAGCAGTTCCCTGACAACGGGCGCCATCTTGATGGCTTCCGGTCTGGTGCCGAATATCGTCATTACCTTTAACATATCCCTTATCTCCCTTGATTCCGGTCGCCCGGATTTATTTCAGTGCCGGCTTTTCTTCCGGCCCTTTCGACTTGGATTCTTTACCCTTTTCTTCCTTTTCCTTCTTCATTTTCATCTGGTAAGGGGAAGGAACGATTTCCTTCATGACCCCGAGTTTCCTTGCCCAGAGGATGAAGAGGATGAGAGCAGCTGCCACGATGGCAATCCCTGCCCAGAGGCTCAGGTGGATGACAACGAGAGCGATGCAGGAGAAGAAGGCGGTCAGTGCGTACATGATGAGGACGACCTGCTTCTGATTGAGGCCCTTGGCAAGGAGCCTGTGATGCAGGTGGTTCTTATCCGGCGAAAAAATCGGAACGCCGCTGCTCTTCCTGCGGACGATCGCAAGAAGCGTATCCGTGATCGGCACGGCAAGCGCAACGAGCGGAACGATCAGGACGGCAGCCGCAGCTGTCTTCATAGATCCCATGACGGAAACAGCCGCAATGATGTAGCCCAGGAACATCGAGCCCGTATCTCCCATGAAAATCTTAGCCGGGTTGAAGTTGTACTGCAGGAATGCCAGGCATGCGCCGGTCATGGCGACCATGGCTGCCGCTGCTGTCCACTGTCCCATCTGGAAAGCCAGAAGGGCGATGGCAATGGATGCGATCGTCGCAATCCCGGCAGCAAGGCCGTCGAGCCCGTCGATCAGGTTCACCGTATTGATGAAGCCGATGATCCAGAAAATCGTAAGCGGGATGGAAATGACAGCCGGCAGGTAGACGATGCCATGCCATGGCACATTGATCCAGTCAATATTGATGTTGAAAATCACGACAGGAATCGCTGCCGCAATGATCTGCCCCAGAAGCTTGACCTTCGGGCGCAGGGAAACGACGTCGTCCGCAACGCCGACAATGATCAGGAACGTAGCGCCGGCCATGATGCCGACCATCTCATACGTAAAACCGATCGTCGTGATCGCAGAGACCATGAAGCCCGCGTAAATCGCAAGGCCTCCGAGCCGGGGTACCAGCCCGTGATGCACCTTCCTGGCGTCAGGCTTGTCTACGGCTCCGATGCGGATGGCGAAGTTCTTCACGACAGGCGTCAGTACGAACGTGACGGCAAGCGCGACAAGAAACGTGAACGCATAAGCGAACAACGTAACACCTCCTAAAAAAAGACATTTCAAGTCCATTCTACCACAGAGCGCGGTCAAGAGAAATGAGAAAAACATACGCTTTTTAAATTTCTTTTTCCAAAAAGACAGGAAACATCGGATTTCATTTGCCTTTTCTCCTATCCATGAATACCGCTTTCCCGATAAAATCATAGCATGCAATGTAATTTTGATAATTCTTATCAAATTCTAATTGAAATATATTTTCAAAATTGAAAGTTATATGATATACTCTCTTTGAAGGCAAATCCGGATGTACGGATCCTGATTTGTCCTCACAATTAGCAGCCTCTTACGTTTCTCACATAAGAGGTTCACTCCTTATATCCCTTTTCCTTTGTTTTATTTTTGGGGACCGGCGCGAACCGGTCCTCTTTTTCTTTGTCCAAAAGTTGATGAATCCTTCTTCCCATAACCTCCCCGTCATTGTTTTCGTTTTCTGATTGATGAATATGGATTTCCTTTATTTATTATTATCTACTATTACTATATATAATATAAAGCAGGGATGTAAAAGAAATGCAAAAGGGCTGCAGCAGAATGTGAAATCATCCTGCTGCAGCCCTTTCTTTTATTCTTCTATGCCCATATGTTTCAGGACTCTGTCCATGAAAGCGCGGAAGAGGGGGTCCATGGTTTCCGGGTCCATGTTTTCCGGATGCCACTGGACGGCGGCAATGAGGTCGCCTTCTTCGCTTTCGACGGCTTCGATGACGCCGTCTCTTGTCCTTGCGGCCGGGCGGAGGCCCCGGGCGAGTTTCTTGATGCCTTCTCCGTGGCGGGAGTTGACGTAAAGGCCCTCGCCTAAGATGTCCATCAGTCTTGTATCTTTCTCAACTTCGATATAGTGCGTCGCGATATTTCCCGGTGCTCTCTGCATGTGCTGGATGAAGGCGCCTGAATTCTGCGACTGCATGTCCTGCCAGAGGGTGCCGCCCAGAGCGACGTTCAGGATCTGCAGGCCGCGGCAGATGCCGAGGATCGGTTTTCCTGCCTTGATGCATGCCTGTATGAGGTCGATTTCGAACTTATCTCTCTTCTCATACGTCGGCCCGATGCTCCAGATCGGATCTTCATGGTAGAAGCGCGGCGTCGGATTCGGGCCGCCTGGAAGGACGAGGGCATCGAAGGTGCCGACGAGTTCTTCTGCTTCCGCATAGTCATTGTATGGAAGGATTACGGGAAGGAATCCATTGCGTCCCAGCGCGTCAATCAAAGGTCTTGGCGCATAGTCCGCCATTTTCTGATTGATTGGCTTCATTTCAGCCAGAAGTGTATCGGCCGTAACGGCCACGATTGGTTTTCTCATTTTAACCTCCGTTCCCTTGTAGGGGGCTTTTCCGTTCATTATACAGCAAAACGAAGAAAATGAAACTATAACTTGCGCAACAAAAAAGGATGCACCGCAAATCGTGTGCATCCTTTTCCCGCTTCTTATCAAACCATATCCAGATTCTTCGCAATCTGGCCAAGAACGCCCTTGAAAACTTTCAAATCGCTCTCTAATACGCCTTCATAGAAGGACTGGTCGAGTGTCTTGGCAGCCTGCAGGCTTGCCTTTTCGACCTGTTTTGCCTTCTCGGTCATGTACAGTCTGTACTTTCTTGCATCTTCCGGCACGCGTTCCTTGCGGATCAGGCCGTTGTCGATCATGGATTTGACCATGACAGTAATGGTCGGATTCGTCAGGTGCAGATGTTCTTCCAGTGTCTTCTGGGTGACAACATCTTTTTTATGCGTGGAAAGGTAAGCGATAATCAGCGACTGACGTGCGGTCAGGCCGAACTTCTTCATGATGCCCGACTGACGAAGAAGCATACGCTTGTGCACCTGCCCCAGGTTGTAGGTCAGCCCCAGCTTGTCGCTGTTGTTCAGATCTTCCGCTCTTAAATGAATCTGTTTCTTCATAGCTCTCACCCTTTCGATTATTGATTAACGCTCCATAAGGATAGGTATCCGGTCATGCGCTCTGGTCCATAGTCATGTAAATATGCAAATCATTCTTATAAAACAATTGCAATTATTATACTACGTTCCCCCGAATTAGAAAAGGCGGATTTCATGATTGTCATGAAGTCCCCTGTCACCGGGCCCGGCTTTTGTCAGGCATTCCACGATAATTCTATGGGATCCGAGGCAACGAAAAGACCGCCTTCCGTAACGGTCCACCGGTCATCACGGCCGATTTCAGCGGAATACTCATATTGACCCATGCGTATCTGAAAATAAACACGTCCATTCGATTCCCTTCTATAGACTGAGAACCGGTGATCCGTGACGCGGCAGCTTCCCTGCCAGACGACGTTCATGTTCTGCCGGATGATCAGAAACATCCTCGCGCCTTCTGTGTACTCATGAAATTCCGTCAGACGGCCGAAACCGTCATTAAAGAAAAACGTAGTCTCCTGCTTTCCCGTCCCGTCTTCCGTGAAGAGTGAACGAGTGCTGAATTCCTGATTTCCTTTTTCTTCCAGATCGTAAGCGGAATGAGCAATCACCGCCCTGTCCCCCGCCGCTTCTGCCTGCGTCCCGGCTGCTGCCAGGCCAAGTATTAGCACGATGCTCCATACACAGCGAAATTTCATGCGTACCTCCTGCATGATTGGTATATAAGTATTTTGTATATATTATAAAACATCGAACGCGCTATAGGAAGAAAAATATACGATTTATTCACAGCGGATAAAAACCGCCAAAACATAGCTATCTATTATATATTTCACGTTTTCTTGTAATGGGGTATAAATAGATTTTATACAATGTGAAATCCTTTTGCACGTGATATCCTGCATCTTGCCTCTTGATCGTTGACAAATTTAAATTTCCCTAAATTGAGTCATTGTCAACACGGTCAATTCTGTCATTCTCAAAATGTGAGGCGCATCTGGTACCAGGTGACATTCCCGTGGGAGGAGTTTGATTTTCCTTCATTTTCAAAGCCGCACTTTGCGTAATAGTGAATGAGCTCTTCTTTGCAGGTGAGAACGATTCCTTTCCTGCCCTGTTTTTTCGCGTCTTCTTTCATGGCTTCGATGAGGCGGCCGGCAAGACCAAGTCTCCGATAGGATGGGAGTGTGTTCAGCCCGAATATCATCTGCCAGTCCCCCGCTTCATCATGGAGGGAGGCATCGGCATACATCTCATCCCTAAGGTCTTTCTCATTTGTCACCATGCCGTCAATGAAGCCGGTCAAAATTCCGTCCGCATAAAGAAGGAAGAAATGGGAAGGATAGACGGAAAGGCGCGCAGCGATTTCTTCAGCCGTGGCAGCTTCTGCCGGCGGAAAGCATGCAGTCTCAACGTCCGCTAAATCCGCGGCATCGTCTGCTTTCCCTTTTCTTATCATGATTTCCATCATTCATAACCTCCGCCAAACATTAATACATCTCGTATTATAGGTATGTATTCAGATACCCCATGGGTTATAATATACGTTTCATTTATATTGTATAAAATTTTATTATATCGCTTATGCATTTTTGCTATTAAAAATCATCCATTTTGAGTTTGTGGGTTTGTGCTTTAGTCACTCAAATTTCTCTTTGTGTGACGTTCCGTCAAAAGGTAAATCAATGGTACGACGACGAGTGTCAGAAGCGTCGAGGTTGTGAGACCACCGATCAGGACGACGCCCATGGACTGGCGGAGCTCTGCGCCGGCGCCAAGGCCGAGGGCGACAGGTAGCATGCCGAGGATGGTCGAGAGTGTTGTCATGCAGATCGGACGAAGACGGAGCGAGCACGCTTCAAGGATCGCAGACTTCACATCCTTGCCCCTGTCTCTTGCCTGGTTGGCATAGTCGACAAGGAGGATGGCATTCTTCGTGACAAGGCCGAGCAGCATCGTGAAACCGATGAGGGACATCATGTTTGCCGTCTGGTTGGCCAGAAGGAGCGCAAGCACGGCACCGATGACCGCGAAAGGAAGACTCATCATGATGACAAGCGGCTGGCGGAAGCTTTCAAATTCTGCACCGAGCACCATGTAAATAAGGATGATGGCAAGGATGACGGCTTTTGCAATTTCTTTGAAGACGCGGCCCATCATGTCCGAGTCGCCGATCAGCTTGTAATTGTAGCCGATTTCCATATTCATATCCGGAATAATCTTGTTCTGGATTTCACTCAGCAGTTCACCGGAAGAAATGCCGGCAGCATTCGCATAAACGGCAATCTGTCTCTGGCGTCCTTCGCGGCCGATACGGGTCGGGCCCGAGGAGAGCGTGACATCGGCAATATCACCCAGGCGGACGAAGGTGCCGTTCGTCGTGGAGACGCGAAGGTTCTGCACGTCGGAAAGCGTCCTTCTGTCGTCCTTTCCCATCTGGAGGATGATATCGTAGTCATCGTTTCCGATCGTGTAGGAATGACTCGTGCTCTTGCCCTGGAAGGCATACTGCACGACTTTGCCGACTTCTGTATTATCAAGGCCCAGCTGGCCTGCCTTGAGCTGATTCAGGCGAACAACGATTTCAGGCTCCGGAGAGATGCCGACGACTTCGACATCCGTTGCACCCGGCACCTGGCGGATGCGTTCGGCAAGATCGTTCGCATACCCCGTCAGTTTCTTCAAATCACTTCCGCGAAGGCCGATCTGGACAGGACGCGGATCATTGCGGCCGCCCTGGTTTGTGACGACACCGACCTGCATCGTGCCGATGTCCGAGAATTTCTTTCTAAGGTCTGCCATGATTTCCGTCATGGAGCGGTCTCTTTCATCGAGCGGCTTCAGCTTGATATTGATGCCGCCTTCATTGACAGGCGTTCTTGTGCCGCCCAGCCACATAGAAGAAACGCGGACTTCCGGCTCTTCCAGAATCGTTTCTTCCAATGGCTTGGACCATTCCTCCATCTGGAGAAGGCCCACGCCCGGAGGCGCTTTCAAGTTGACACGGAATTCACCCGAGTCATAGACAGGCTGCAGCTCAGTCCCTACGAACGGGATGAGGAGCAGGTTGAAACCAAGCGTTGCCACGGCGATGAGGACGATCTTCCACGGACGCTCGACGGCATACATCATGAAACGGTTATAGACAAGACGGATTCTCTCAAACCCGAAATTGAACTTGCGAAGGATCATGCTGACAATTCTCGGCCGTCCCTTGGTACTCACATCAGGAAGCTTCAGCCAGTAGGCGGAAAGCATCGGCGTCAGTGTATAGGCGCAGATCGTCGAGAAGACGACGGCGCAGGCGACGGTCAGCCCGAACTGCTTGAAGTACTGCCCGATTGTCTCACCCATGCTGCCGATCGGCACGAATACCGCCAGAAGGGACATGGATGTGGCAAGGATGGCCAGCATCAGTTCCTTCGTCGCATCGGCAGAGGCAATCTTCGGCCGCTTGCCGAGCTCCATGTGGCGGAAAATATTTTCAACAAGGACGATGGCATCGTCGATCAAAAAACCCACGGCCAGCGAAAGGCCCATGAGGGACATGTTATTCATCGTGAAATCGAGCGTCCGCATCAGGAAGAAGGTCGAGATGACGGACACAGGGATGGCGAGGCCGCCGATGATCGTCGCGCGAAGGTCCCCTAAGAAGAGGTACATGATGAGGAGCGCGAGGAACCCGCCGAAAATGATCGTGTTCCATACGTCCCCTACGTTCTCTCGGATGAAGAGGGACTGGTCATTGATGATATTGACTTTGATATCCGGAGGGAGGTCGCTCTTCTCGATGGCAGAGAGCTCTCCATTGACGCTGTCGATGACATTGACCGTATTCGTCCTCGACTGCTTCCTGACAGACATGAGGACAGACGGCACACCGTTCGTGCGGGAGTACGTTTCTTCGTCTTTCCAAGCATCTTCGACATCAGCGACATCGGTCAGGTAGACCGGCTTCCCGTTGATATTGGCCACGACGATGTTCTTGAAATCATCGATCGTATTGAGCTTGCCCATCGTGCGGACGGTAATTGTATTGTGGTCGTCACGGATCTTGCCGCCCGGGGTATTAAGGTTCGCATTATTGACCTTGGCCAAGATTGTCTGGAAAGAAATGCCGTATGCTTTGAGCTTTTCCGAATTGACATGCACCTTCACTGCGCGGTCGGATGCACCGTGGACATTGACATCAGCAACGCCCTCGACCATCTGCAGGCGGTCGACGACGGAATCATTCAGGAGGCGGCGGATTTCCCCCGTACTCCTTGTGTCCGAAGAAAAGGAATATGTAGCGACAGGGCTTGATGCCGAATCGAAACGCGCAACGACTGGTTCATCGATGTCGTCAGGCAGACGTTTCCTCACGCCTGCCACTTTTTCGCGTACTTCGGACGCCATCTGTCTTGGATCCGTACCAATCTCAAATTCCAGCACCGTCTGGGAATATCCTTCACGGATGGTGCTGGTGATCGTCTTGATGCCAGAGACCTGGCTGATGCGGTTTTCTATAGGTTTGGTGACGAGCGTCTCCATTTCCTCCGGCGCCGTGCCTTCGTAGGTGACGGTGACGGCGACGAGCGGGAGATCGACGTCCGGATAGAGGTCGACGCCAAGCTTCGGGTACGACCACAGCCCGAATACCACGAAGACCAGGATGAACATGGTCGTGAATACGGGCCTGTTGATGAATGTCTTGATCATAGGCTCCCCCTGAAATCAGCCTTCGCCTGATACTTTGACCTGGCCGCCTTCCTTGAACTTATTCTGTCCTCCCGTGATGACCTGGTCCTTCTCTGAAAGGCCCGACAGCACTTCGACAAGGTTCTCTCCGATATAGCCCGTCGTGATGACCTTCCTCACGGCGCGGCCGTCTTCAATGACGTAGACCGTCCTCTGGTCGTCTCTCATGACGATCGCAGACATCGGAATCGTCAGCGCATTGTCCTTCGGGTTCGCCGTGAGCGTCGTATCGGCATACACGCCGCCGCGGAGCCTTCCATCCGAATTGTCTACGGAAACTTCCGCTTCAAACGTGCGGGCAGGCAGCGTCGCCACCGGGCTGATCCTTGTGATGATGCCCTGGACAGTCTTATTGTCCCCGCTCATGGACGGGATATGGATCTCGACAGGATTTCCGACAGCAATGCTCTGGACGTACCCTTCCGGCACATCGATCTTGGCAAGGAGCGTCGAAATATCTGCAATCTGGAAAAGGGCTGTGCCGACCTTGGCATAGTAGCCCTCCTGATAGTACCGTTTCTGGATGATGCCCGGACGCGGCGTCGTCACCCTCGTGCCGCCTGCCTGGGAGTCTGCGGAATTCAGATTTCCCTGTGCTGCATCCAGCTTGCCCTTCGCATTCTCCAGGGCGAACTGCTTATTGTCGAGGCTTTCCTTGGAAATAGCGCCTGCTGCGTAGAGCTTCGTATAACGCGCAAGATCTGCCTGCGCTTTTTCATAATCCGTCTTGGCATCCGCATAGAGCCCTTTGGCATTGAGAAGCGATGCATCCGTATCTGTCCGGTCAAGGATGGCAAGAACCTCGCCCGCGCTGACAGCATCGCCTTCATTGACGAGCACCTGTTCAATGCGTCCGTCCACCTTGGCGGCGACATCTGCCTGCCAGACAGGATCAAGCGTCCCCGAGAAGCGGAACTTCGGGACGATCGTCTTTCTCTCAGGATAAGCCGCCGTCACGACAGCGACCTTCTCCTTGCCGCTTCGGTTCGCCTCGGCTTTCTTCGCCTGGATATTCGCCCAGACGCGCCAGCCGATCAGCGCCAGAATGACCGCGCACACGATGAGCGCAATCGTTGTCTTTTTATTCTTAAAGTCCATGGTCATGCCTCCAGTGGTCATGCCTCCAGTCAAAAGGCAGCAGCCCGGAGCTGCGAATGCATCAGTTTTATTTATTGTACTATACAAGCCTCTTCTTCCATAGAAGGAAATGGAAATTATTCCATAAAAATTCCATGAAAAAAGAGGATGCACACTTTTCATGCACATCCTCTTCTATTAATTACTGATTACTCTTCGTTACCTCTCCAGATTAAGGGGTGGTACGTTCTTGACTGGCTGGGGAGCGCCCGGTGCCGGAGCATCCTCTTTGGGAGCTTCAGCGGGCGGGGTTTCCGGGACAGATGGAGCAGATGGAGCGGAAGGAGCGGATGGCGCGCTGCCATTTCCTTCGGATGCTTTCTTCTGTTCTTCTACGATGCCCATGAACTGTTCGCCAGTGATGGTTTCCTTTTCATACAGGAATTTTGCAAGAGCATCGAGTGTTCTTCTGTTGTTTTCCAGAATCTGGACAGCCTTTTCGTACTGCTTCTTGATGAGGGCAGATACGGCTTTGTCGATTCTTGCCTGAGTTTCAGGCGAGCATGCGAGTGTCGTGTCTCCGCCGAGGTACTGGTTCGTGACGGTTTCCATAGCGACCATGCCGAATTCATCACTCATGCCGAAGCGTGTGATCATGGCTCTGGCAAGGCGGGTAGCCTTTTCGATATCGTTGGAAGCGCCGCTTGTGGATGTATGGAATACGACTTCTTCAGCTGCGCGGCCGCCGGTCAGGGTAGCGATCTGGTTTTCCATTTCTTCCTTGCTCATGAGGTAATGGTTGCCTTCTTCGACCTGCATCGTGTAGCCGAGAGCGCCGCTTGTACGAGGAATGATTGTGATCTTCTGGACAGGAGCGGAATGTGTCTGCATGGCAGCCACGAGAGCGTGGCCGATTTCATGGTATGCGACGACGCATTTTTCCTTGTCTGTCAGGATCGCATGCTTCTTCTGGTAGCCTGCAATGACGACTTCGATGGATTCTTCCATGTCTTCCTGCGTTGCGACTTTTCTGTGGTCGCGGACAGCGCGGAGGGCTGCTTCGTTCACGATGTTCGCAAGCTCAGCGCCGGATGCGCCGGAAGCCATGCGCGCTACTTTGTCATAATCAATATTCGGAGCTGTCTTGATCTTGGCAGCATGAACCTTGAGGATTTCCACGCGGCCCTGAAGGTCTGGGAGGACGACCGGCACCTGGCGGTCGAAACGGCCCGGACGGGTCAGTGCGGGGTCGAGGGATTCCGGACGGTTTGTTGCCGCCAGAATGATGACGCCTGTGTTTTCTTCGAAGCCGTCCATCTCGGTGAGGAGCTGGTTCAGCGTCTGTTCACGTTCATCATTGCCGCCGATGGAGGTCGCGCCTCTCTTCTGGCCGATGGCATCGATTTCATCGATGAATACGATACATGGTGCTTTTTCCTTCGCCTGCTTGAAGAGGTCTCTGACCTTGGCTGCGCCCATGCCGACGAACATTTCTACGAATTCAGAACCGGAAATGGAGAAGAACGGTACGTTCGATTCCCCTGCGACTGCCTTGGCCAGCATGGTCTTGCCTGTGCCTGGCGGTCCGACGAGGAGGATGCCCTTCGGCATCTTCGCGCCGATTTCCTTGTACTTGGACGGATTGTGGAGGTATTCGACGACCTCCTGCAAGCCTTCCTTCGCTTCATCTTCACCGGCTACATCGGCAAAGCGGATGCCGTCTGTCGGTTTGACGAAGATCTTCGCATTGGATTTGCCGAGGCCGAACTGCATGGCTCCCGGTCCGCCTCCCATGTTTTTCATGAGACGCTTATTCATGTACTGGCCGATCCAGAAGAAAATCAGGATCGGGAGTACCCAGCTGAGCAGGATGGAAAGGATCGGGTTCATCTTGTCCACGATCTGTCCGGTGAATGTGACGCCGGAATCATGCAGACGGCTGACGAGCTGCGGGTCATTCATGAGAGCTGTCTTGTAAGTCTGCTTCGTGTCGCCCTTTTCCGTAAAGAGGATCTGGTTCTCATCCACTTCGACCTTGTCGATCTTCTTCTCATCCGTCAGGTTCATGAATGTCGAGTAGTCGACTTCCTTCACCTGCTGTTCACGCCATGCAGGCATGACCGCGGAGTTGAACAGAATCACCAGAAGGAAGATGATGACGTAGTACATCAAGACTGGCTTCTTCGGTGATTTCACCTCTTTCATATTATTCATGGCTTTCCTTCTTTCCTTTACCTTCCACACCGAACAGGAATATGGTCTCCCAATAATCCGCCATCATCGCCGAAGCGATCCGGCCCCGGCTTTCTGCTTCAAACAAAGCGGCCATCTCGCCGCCGAAAATTTCCGCCATCACAGCGGCCGGCACATCGACGCGGAATTCGCCTCGCTGCTGGCCCTTCAGGAAAAATGCTCTCATCCTGTCGTCATACGAGCAGCGGCATGTGTCCACGCAGCTGTCGCCAGGAAGAGCCGAGCGGCAGAGGAACATCAGGTACTCGCGGTTGTCGCAGCACCAGCGCATCATTTCCGAAAGCGCATTGCGGCTCGTGATATCCTTCTCCGTAATGGCAAAAAGGCCTTCGACGACCTCTTCGGCCCTTTCCGTCAGGATTTCTTCTAAATGGTCTTTGGATGAATACACCCTGTAGAATGTCGCTTTGCTGATCCCGGCCGCCGCTGCCAGATCCCTGGCAGAGCCTCCCGGTTTCGTACAGAGCGCGGAAGCCAGCTTCTTCAATTCGTTTTCTCTGGTCCCCGTTTCCATAAAACACCTCTCTCATTTGCAACTATACTGTATCAAATAAGACACTTCTGTCTTAGATGAGACAATCATATCATACACATTGAAATGAGTCAATAGTGTCTCATGTGAAACCTGAGAGTCTTTTTTGAGACCCTCGGCTCTTGATGTGGAAGAAGTCTTCTGTGTTCTTTTTCGCTGCTTCGAGAAGCAGATCGAGGCGCACCTGCATGTACCTGGCAAGCGTTTCTGCCACGTAGGTAATGTTCTGCGGCACGTTCGTCCTTGGCAGGTGGTAGCCCCTCGGTGTGAGGTACGGCGCATCCGTCTCGATCATCACGCGGTCCAAAGGCAGGATGGAAACAGCGTCCTGCAGAGCCTCCCCGCGCCTTTCATCGCAGATCCATCCCGTGATGCCGATGTAGAAGCCCATATCGAGGAAGCGCTCAAGCGTTTTCTTGTCCCCCGTATAGCAGTGGACGATTGCACGGCGGCAGAGATCCTCATGGCCCTTGAAGCAGGCAATGAAATCATCCGCTGCATCCCTTTCGTGAAGGAAGAGCGGCTTTCCCGTTTCCTCAGCCACATCCAGAAGCTCTTTGAAGAAATGGATCTGGTTCTCCTTCTTCGAATACATGTGATCGTAATCAAGGCCCGTCTCTCCGACAGCCACGATTTTCGGATTTGTCATGACAAGCTCTCTGACGCGCTCAACATCTTCTTCCTTCGCCGTATCGGCGCTGTGCGGATGGATGCCCGCCGTGCCCCATACGTCATGATTTTTCACAAAATCTGCGACCAGCTCATTCTCACGCGCTTCCGAGCCGGTCAGGATGCAGCGCACCCCGGCCTCTTCCGCATTCCGTATGATCTTCTCCGGGTCCGGGAAGGAACGGGTGAACAGGTTCAAACCGATATCATAATATTTCGTTTCCATAATTCCTCCTTTTTTATTATTTTACCATGACATGAGGAAATCGTAAGAAACAGAGCCTTGCCGATTTGTATGGAAATAAAAAAGAACTGCGAGAAATGGTCATCCCATCTTTCACAGTCCTTTTATTATAAACTACTTATCATCTTTCTTTTCATCCGGCTTCATTCCCACATGCTTGTTTTTGCAGGGGTGCTTGTCCGAGCTCAGATTTTCAAGCTTCTGCTCGCGGTCATAGAGGGTTACATAGTACAGGTTGCCGTAGAATGCATTGTGGCGCAGGCGCCCGATGATTTCCACTTCCCTCACTCTGCCGTCCTTCGTGACGATGCGGTGGTTGACGAAGTGAATATTGTTCTTGTTCTTCTCAAGATGCGTCTGTCTCTTGATTTCCGAGCGGACATACTGGAGGTCTTCGGTATAGATGAGCTTCCAGACAGCGGTCCTGGTGTACTTCATGAAATCGTCCCAGTCCGTGCATCCGAAGAAATCGATGGCCATGTGGCTCGCAAAGAGAAGCTTGCCGCTCTTGTCTGCCTTGTAGACGATCATGGCACCAGGCATGCCGTTTGCCATATCGCTCAGGTTGAAGCCGAACTGGAAACGGTGGCGGAGTTCCGTCAGGGAAGAATCAAACTTCCTCCAGCCGGACTTGCCGTCGATCTTCGCGCCGTAGAGGGCGAAGTCTGCCTTGATGCAGAGGTTGCCGTAGTTGCTTCCCTGTTCAGGGTATGCAGCGCAGCCAAGCGACGAAGTGAAATGGATTTCCTTGTCGTTGAAACCGAAGATATGCGGTTCTTCCGTGAAGCGGCGCATATCATTGAAAACGCCTTCCTTATTATTGTAAGGACAGAAGATGACGAATTCATCGCCGCCGTTTCTGGTGATGATCGCATTGGCGCCGAAGATGCGCTTCATGTCGCGGACGAAGGTCTTCAGTGCAAGATCCCCTGCCGCATGACCGTAGACGTCGTTGATGATTTTGAAATTATCCACGTCGACGGCAATGACCATCGCCGATTTTCTCGGGTTCGTACGCAGGTACTTGTCGACGGCGATGTCGCCGCCCTTTCTGTTGAATACGCCTGTCAGCGCATCTGTCTCGCCGATGAAGCGGAGACGCTTATTTCTCTGCCAGAGCCATGCAATGATGAATGTGGTGATGAGGCCTGCCCATGTGGAAATGAAGAGCAGCCAGAAGTTCACCCATCCGCCTGTCGGATGCATGATGAGGCGCCATTCGTCCCCATCGACGGTGCCGGAGGACTGGATCGTGCTCCATGCATCGATCGCCCTGTGCGTCGAGTTCTGATTCGTGTCGATCAAAGTGTACTCGGACTCACCATAGCCTTTTCTCATCAGCGTATAGACGATGCCCATCTGGTCGAGGCGGTCGATATTCGCCTCGTGGACGAGCTTGTCCTGGTCGACTGCTACCACGATGTAGCCCCAGAAGGATTTATCGGCAGTCCTGTCCATGAAAACAGGACGGACGACTGCCATACCCGTCGTGCCGTCTGCCATAGGAACGCCGGATTCAATGACGACGACATCCTGCGCTCTTCCATAAGCTGCGCGCTTGGCAAACTGGTTCTCTCCGAAAAGGTTGAAACCGGAAAGCACCCTGCCGCTTTGCGGATAGATTGGGCGCACCTGTCCGTCCGGCGCCGTCTGGATCTCTATTTCACGCAAAGACTGGCTCATCGAGTAGAAGTAGAGATTACGCATGTAATCCCCCGGGGGAAGTCCCCTGTTCTCCATCAAATGGTCCTCGATGGCCGCTGAAATATTGATATACCTGTCCATGGCGCGGTTCAGATGCAGGATTTCTGCATCCGCGATCTGCTGCATCCAGTTCTGTAGGGTTTTTTCCTCCTGGACATAGAGAGCCCAGTCGAAGACAATCGTGCAGAGCAAGCCGATAATAATGATCGGCAAGTAAAAGAAGAAACGAAACCTTTTGAATTTATCCATTTCTCTATTCTCCGCTTGTCAATTTATCAAAAAGGAATACGCCGTATTGCTGAAATAATAAACAAAAAATATACTGATTTATTAGAAAATATTATATCAGTTTTTATCGAAAATTGCTATATGTTAGATTTTCTTCAATAAGCTCTACTATGCTTAAAATTTTATAGATTTCTATTAATATAGATTTGAGTTTATTGTTAGTTTATATTTGGAAATAGTATGAATTATTATTGATTTTCATAATTTTTGTAAAATCGTATTCACTTTTCTGAATTCGCGATATATAGATTTCTCGCGTTTTCCGGGACTTAATGAAAATTTTTAGCGCTTTAAAGCATTCCCTGAAAACTTCGGTTTCTTCAAGCTTTATCGCAGCTTTGAGAGTGGGACTGGAAATTTTTCACAAAAAATGATATGATTACTTAGTAATTGAATATGCGGGTGTAGTTCATCGGTAGAACGCCAGCTTCCCAAGCTGGACAGGAGGGTTCGACTCCCTTCATCCGCTCCATGAAAAGCCAAGGAGGGCCTGACGGGTCCTCTTTTTTCTGTTATATCTATCTTGCAATTGTTCAAAAATAAATTGTTAACTCTTTATTCTTTGAATCTGATGAGAAAATACGTTTACAATTCTTGTCAGCCCTGGAAAATATACTTTTTCTCAAAGAAATGAGCAAAAGCTGCTCCTTTTCTCCTTACAGAAATTTGACAAAATTTTTCTTGACACTTTTCGGTGATAGATGTACACTATTTTTATAGGAGAGCACTCCTTAGAGCATTTCCATAAGTACATAAGAGCGACAAGGGCGTCCGGCAGAGCAGTGCCGGACGCCCTTCTTCGTGGAGCAGAGCGGTCCGCTTCGTGCGGAAGCTCTGCCCCCTTTTCTTATGTAAAGCTCTGTTTTGCTATAAGGAAAAGTTATCCATTTCTATCAAATCTATCTATTTCATTTACAGGAGGCTTGCAAAATGAGAAAGGAACATGATTTTCTGGGAGAGAAACTCGTACCTGATGAGGTATATTACGGCGTGCAGACGATGAGAGCCATGGAAAATTTCCAGATCACCGGCGCGCAGCTTGACCCGGATTTCATCCAGTCCATGGCTGTCGTCAAAAAAGCTTCCTGCCTGACCAATCTGAAGACAGGACGGATGGATCCCGTAATCGGGGACGCCATCATACGCGCAGCGGATGAAATCATCGAAGGAAAACTGCTCGACCAGTTTCCTTTGGATCCCATCCAGGGCGGCGCCGGCACATCCGTCAATATGAACATGAATGAAGTCCTCTGCAACCGCGCGCTCGAACTACTCGGCTATCCGAAGGGCCGCTATGACATCATTTCACCGAACAACCATGCAAACATGGCGCAGTCGACGAACGATGTCTTCCCGACCTCGATCAAGGTCTGCCTCGTTAGGAAGGCATACCGCCTGATGGATGCGCTTTCTTCCATGGCAAGAGGCTTCGATGAAAAGGGAGAAGCATTCAAGGACGTCATCAAGATGGGACGCACGCACCTCCAGGACGCTGTGCCGATCACCCTTGGCGAGGAAATGGATTCGTATGCCGTTGCCGTGCGCCGCGGGATCCGCCGCATTTCCCTTTCCCTTTCTTCTCTGGAAGCGCTCAACATGGGAGGCACCGCCGTCGGCACCGGGCTCAATGCAGAACCGGAATACATCCGCCTCTTCCCGGAAATCCTTTCCCGGCTGACCGGCTTTTCCTTCAAGACAGCGGACAACCTGATCGACACGACGAATACGACAGACTGCTTTGCCGATGTCTCCGGCGCGCTCAAGGTCGTTTCCCTTTCCCTCATCAAGATTGCCAATGACATCCGTCTCATGGCATCCGGCCCGCGCTGCGGCCTCAATGAACTGAAGGTGCCCGCCCGCCAGCCCGGTTCCTCGATCATGCCAGGCAAAGTCAATCCGGTCATTGCCGAAGTCCTCGACCAGACCTGCTACCAGGTCATTGGGAATGACCTTACCCTGACACTGGCCGTCGAAAACGGGCAGCTCGAACTGAACGTCATGGAGCCGGTCCTTTCCTTCAACCTTTTCCACTCCTTCCTCTACCTCACGAATGCAGTCACCACATTCACTGAGAAACTGCTGAAGGACCTCGAGGCGAATGAAGAGCAGTGCAAGAGCTGGGTCGACCACAGCGTCGGCGTCATCACAGCGCTCCTCCCGCATATCGGCTACGAAAAGTGCGCCGCGACTGCGAGGGAAGCTTACACGACAGGACGGCCCGTGCGGGAAATCCTCCTTGCAAGGAAGCTCCTCTCTGAAAGCGCGATCCAGAAAATTCTCTCGCCCTATGAGATGACCCATCCGGGCATCGCAGGCGGCAAGGACGCGCTGGCCCGGTAAGACTTACGAATCATTGATTCATCGTATATAATAGAATAAGAATAAAATAAAGGAATGTGGATGAAGAGTTCTTCTTTCACATTCTTTTATTGTGTATCGTGCATTACGGTTTGCACTTTTGAACGAAAGTCATTAAAATAATAACCATACTTCCGAAAGAGACAAGAAAAGAGGGGAATTCATGAAACTACGCGATAATCACCATATCGTACTGACCACGCCGGACATCGACCGGTGTCTCCGCTTTTATCATGATGTCCTTTCCATGGAAGCGCATGAAAAAGACGGGCAAATCTGCCTATACTTCGGTTTCTGTGAAATCACGCTGAAAAAAGGACTGACGGACTTTACTCCGAGCGCTGTGCGCATGGGTATCATCAATCTCTGCCTTATCACGGACGATCCGATGGAAGACGTGCTCCGCGAGCTGGAAGAACGCCATGCACCGCTTGTGACCGGCATCGTCGATAGAAACGGCGCCCGCGGACCGATGAAGAGCATCTACCTCATCGACCCGGATGGAAATTTCATAGAAATCGCACGCTATGCGGACAAGACGCTCCGCAAGAAGCCGCACTTTATAGATGAGGACGAGCTCGCAAGCGAATGAGCCCGTCCTGTTTTATTGGGAAAGGAACACTATGACACCTCATCAGGCCAATCTGTTTTTCATTGCCGAATACGTCCTCTCCATCCTGATTCTCGCCTTCTCGGCATACAGGAAGAACGCATTCGACTGGAGAAAGACCATACGAAGGAAAACATTCATCAAAAGGATGATCTTCCTTATCCCCGTCGCCCTCATTGCCATCGGCATCATGACAGCGGCTTATCTGCTCCAGCTGCCGCAGATGACGACGCTCGTCATCATCACAGGCGCGCAGCTCTTCCTGACGCTCATTGCGAACGTCATCCTCTTCTCCTCCTGGTTCCAGCGCTACCGCATCTACCCCAGGGGAAAGGAACTCGCCGCCGTCGTCGTCCTGATGTACGCCGTCGCCGACCTCTTCATGCCCTCAGGCATCAAGTACGGCGTCCTCGTCGTGGGCATCCTCGTCGGCTGCCTCCTTCCGGACTCATGGAAAGTAGACGACTAAAAATCCCGATCATCTGCAAAAAAGCATCTCCTCAAAACGCGCAGCTGCCGCGCCGGGGAGATGCTTTTGTCTTTGATAATACACATAAAAAAGTACCTCGTCGCCAACGCGTAGCGAATAACGCGTCTATGGTGACAGAGGTACCTTTTGAAGTCAGTATAAAAGAAATGGTGACAAATATCAAGAGACCATTTTACTGGATGACGTAGGTGCCGTTGTCTTCGAGGGTGCCTTTGAGACCGAAGAGGGCAGCTGCTTCGTTGGCATTAACGTAGAGGGAGCCGCCTTTGGAGATGCCCGGTGCTCTTCCGTACTTGGTCCTGACCTGCTGCCAGTTCGGGGACCATTCGGCACGGACGCCTGCCGCATTGGCGACGGGCATGACGGGGATGTAGACAGCGCCGTCTTTGCCGAGGGCCTTGTCGGAAAGCTTCGTTCCTTTGACGTAAAGGTCGTAGACTTTGGCGACGTAGTTCGGCTGGCCGTCGGAGGATTCGATGGCTTCCCTGACCTGATCTTCATTCACGAAAGCAGAGACGCCGTAAGGAGCGAGCTTATTTTCGATATCCTTGACGGTCAGCGGTTCTCTGTGGTAACCGTCGGGATAGACGTAGTAGGTCAGCGTCTTGTCCGGCTGCACGTGGATGACGACGCGTTCGTAGATGATGTCGACGGGAATGCCTTTGACAATGTGCGCATAAAGGTCTTCGACGTCTTTTTCATTGAGGCGGACGCAGCCATGGGACGCATAGGTGCCGATGGCAGAGGGGACGTTTGTCCCGTGGATGCCGTAGTTGCCGCCGATGCCGATCCAGCGGTAGCCGATCGGGCAGTCAGGGCCGGATGGGATTTCCACTTCCGGATGGTCCGGATCGATCCATGTCGGATTGATTTCCATATCGACGACTTTTCTTCTGCCGACAGGCGTCGGAGAGTCAGGCTTGCCTGGAGCGACCGGGTACATGCGGATGCCCACGTCTCCCTGATAGAGCGTCAGGAGGCGGCTGGCAAGGTTGATTTCTATGCGCTTGTCTTCAAAGGCAGGCTTCTTCTTTCCTTCCTTTTCGGTCGTTTCTGCCTTGGTCTCTGCCTTGGCCGGCGTGATTTTGACCTGGACAGGCGCTTCTTTTTCAGGCGCTGCCTTCACTGTCTCTGCGGCAGGCGCGCTGGATGTGATCGTAACAATGGGAGCCGGCGCTTGCTTCCCCTTACTGGATGCCGGAGTCTTGGCCTCAATCCCGATGACGGGCGAGAGCGCGATCACGATCGATGCGGCCAGAATGATTTTCTTCAGCAATGCAATTTCCCCTTTTTATGAAAACCCTTCCCGGGTATAAAGAAACGGATGGATTCCATGTCTTGCGACATATTGACAGGATACCGCAAAGGCGGCCCCGTGTCAAAGGAATGCATCCGTTATTTTTCTGTCAGAAATGAGGCCCTCCCGCGTGGCGTTTCTCACGCTCGCCGGTAAGCTCCTCAAGAAGGTTCGGCGGTGTTTCACTCTTCCACACCCAGTCAGGCGCTGCTTCTTCAGCCCTTTCCTTCGCCGCTTTCAGATCGTAGTAGACCTGCCACTTGGCTTCGACGAGTTCATGGCCGGTCTGGCGCAGGAGGTAGGCCGGATGGAAGGTCGGCATGACGGGTATCCCGTGGTAGTCGATCCAGTGTCCGCGCGAACGGACGATGCCCGCGTCTCTTCCCAGAAAGAAACGGAGGGCGACTTTGCCAAGGCCGATGATGACCTTCGGCTTTACTTGCCGGATTTCTTCAGCAAGCCATATGGATCCGCAGAAATGGCCTTCCTCGATCGTCGGCGTGCGGTTGCCGCGCGGGCGGCACTTCACGATATTCGTCACATAGACATGGTCGCGCGTGATGCCGACGGAGGCGAGAGCTTTGTCGAGGAGCTGTCCCGACGGACCAATCAGGGGTCCGCCGTAATCATCTTCCACACGCCCGGGGCCCTCCCCGACGATCATGAGCGGAGCATCGGCCGGGCCTGTCGAAAGGACGGGGCCGAGGCCTCCCTCATCACGGAGATGGCAGCGATGGCAGGCTTCGATGGCGCGCTTGATTTCCTCATGCGACGCATACGACATCTGCCTTTCCCTTGCCAGGCGGTCTTCGGGATCCTCATGTCCGAATAAATCCATAATATTTCCCTCTTTCCAAGGTCAGGATCACTGCATATCGGGCGGCGGTTCCTGATTCGTGATTTCATAAAACAGCGTGAACTGGCCGGCGAAGTGGAGCTTCACAGTGTCGACCGGACCGTTTCTGTTCTTGGCCAGGATGATTTCCGTTTCGTTCTTTCTCGGGTCATCATCCTCGATTTCACGGTTGTAGTACGCTTCGCGGTAAAGGAAGCTGACCATATCGGCATCCTGTTCCAGAGATCCGGATTCACGGAGGTCGGAGAGGAACGGCCTGTGGTCCTGACGCGCTTCGACGCTTCGGGAAAGCTGGGAAAGCGCGATGACAGGGACATTCAGCTCACGGGCAAGGCTCTTCAACGATCGGGAAATCTCGGAAATTTCCTGCTGGCGGTTATCCCCGCTTCTTGCGGCGCTCTTGGCCTGCATCAGCTGGAGGTAGTCGATCATGATGATGTCGAGCCCCTGCTCGGCCTTGAGGCGGCGGCACTTGGAGCGGATCTCGGAGACCGAGACGCCCGGCGTGTCGTCGATATACAGCGGCGCATCCATGAGGACGCTGGCTGCATTGGCGAGCTGGTCCCATTCCTTCTGCGTGGAAATGCGGCCGGTGCGGAGCTTGGCACTGTCGATCAGGGCCGTGGAGCAGAGAAGTCTCTGCACGAGCTGCTCTCGGGACATTTCCAGAGAGAAGAAGGCAACATGCTTGTGCGCCGAGGAAATACTCATATTCTTTGCCATATTGAGGACGAAGGCCGTCTTACCCATGGACGGGCGGGCAGCGACGATGATGAAGTCGCCCTTCTGGAAGCCGCTCGTCAGAGCATCCAGGGACGGGAAGCCCGTCGCAATGCCTGTGATCGTTTCCTTATTGCGGAACTTTCTGGAAATTTCTTCCAGCTCGTTCTGCACGGCTTCCCCGATCGGCGTGAAGTCGCTCTTTCTTTCATCCCTCGTGACTTCGAGGATGGACTTTTCCGCATTGTCCGTGATGTCTTCGACCGTATCCTGCTCGGAATACGCTTCCTCGGCAATGATGCCGGCCGCATCGATCAGGCGGCGCAGCTTGGCCTTGCCTGCCACGATATCGGCATGGCGGTCGATGGACTTCGGGGAGATGACATTCATGGGGAGTTCATTGATGTAAAGAACGCCGCCCACATCGTCGAGGCGCCCCATGCGCTTCAATTCTTCCGTGACCGTCAGGATATCCGCCGGCTCGCCCCTGTGGGACAAGTTCAGGATCGCCTTGAAAATGACGGCATCCGCCTCGCGGTAGAAATCCTCCGGCGTCAGCTTGTCCTCTGCCATAAGGATCGCATCCTTGTCGAGGAGCATAGCGCCCAGGACGGACTTCTCCGCATCCACATTCTGCGGCGGGACGCGGGACAGGATCATCGAGCTCGTGTCCGGCTTCGGTTCACGCCGAAAGTCTCCCTGGCCGCGTTTTTTTGTATCTGCCAAACCAATTCCTCCTTATACCGGCAAAGGCTCCTCGCCTGCCGTCTTGGGTGTCCTGACAAGCATCTTGTCGAGTACTTCCCGGATATTCTTCACCGGCGTGACGGTCAGGCCCAGGTGCCCTTCCTCGATATCCGAACGGTTTCCCTCCGGAATAAGGATGCCCTTCATGCCCGCCTGACGCGCGCCGAATGCTTTTTCATACACGCCGCCGACCGGCTTCACTTCGCCGGAGAGGGAAATTTCCCCTGTCACAGCATAGTCCTGCCGGAGCGGTATCTTTTCCACGGCTGAAATGATCGCCGCCGTGATGGCGCTGCCCGCCGAGGGGCCGTCTATATTTCCGCCGCCCACGATATTGACGTGGAGGTCGTAATCGGAAAGGACCTTGTCCGTGAGCTCGCGCACCACCGATGCCGCCGTTGCGACGGAATCCTTGGCCATGGAACCGGCCGTTTCATTGAAATGGATCGTCCCTTTTCCTTCTTCCCTTGCCGGGAATGCGGTCGCTTCGATTTCGACCGTGCTTCCCCAGTACCCTGCAACGCCAAGGCCGTAAATATGGCCGACCTTCGGCACGTCGCTTGCCACCTTGTCATACCAGGGGGAGAGGCGGGATGCCATCGCTGTCTTCTTCATGAGATCGAGCGTGATGACAGGCGCATCGGCACTCCCCTTCTCATAGACGGCAAGCCCGTAGGCATCCGCCAGAAGGGACACGGCCTTTCTGCCTTCCATCGTGTACTCGCTGATGAGGCGGGCGACGCCGTCGTCCAAGTGCACCTTCAGCTTCTCGGCTGCATGATTGACGATTTCAATGACATGCTCCGGCTGGAGCGGGTCGAAGAAAACTTCTGCGCAGCGCGAGCGGATCGCCGGATTGATTTCCGACGGGTCCCTTGTCGTAGCACCGATCAGGATGAAATCTGCCGGTGCGCCTTCCTTGAAAAGTTTCCTGATATATTCCGGGATGCCTGGCGCATCTTCATCATAGTAAGCCGATTCGAAATGAACCCTCTTGTCTTCGAGCACCTTGAGAAGCTTATTCAGCATCATCGGATCGAGTTCGCCGATTTCATCAATGAAAAGGACGCCGCCATGCGCATCCGTCACAAGGCCGGGCTTTGGTTCCGGGATGCCTTCATCCGCCAGATCCCTCTGCGCACCCTGATAGATCGGATCATGGACAGAACCGATCAATGGGTTCGTCATGTCCCGGCTGTCCCAGCGGAGCGTTGTGCCGTCGCATTCGACAAATGGCGCATTCTCGCCAAAGGCCGTGAAAGGAAGCTTCTTCGCTTCGTCCAGGACCAGCCTTGCCGCCGTCGTCTTGCCGACACCCGGAGGCCCGTAAAGGATGAGGTGCTGCGGATACGGGGATGCGATGCGGGAAGCCAGCGCCTTCACGGCACGGTCCTGCCCCACGATTTCAGATAAGCTCTGCGGACGGACGACCTGCATGACCGTGGAAGTCAGCTTCACCTTGTCCATCGCCTCGAGCTTTTCCATCTTCTTCCTGTTCGCAGGAGACTCGCCCTCGCCCATTTCTTCTTCAATGATTTCCTGACGGATCTCATTCACATATTCCTGATGACGTTCGTCCAGACGATCAGCGATCTTTTCCTCGAGCTGCTTTTCCACCGCCTGGCGCGCCAGCATTTCTGCCAGCTTGTCCTCCAGTTTATCCAGGATGGCGGGGATCTCATCGTCAGCTGGCTGGTGCGTGTATTCGCGGCTCTCCAGGATGAGCCGCTCCATTCCGATCAGCCGGATTCGCGGATTCTCGTCATGAATATATTTCAAAGCGTTGAACCGGCTCGCCTGCACGATGATCTGTTCCGATCCGACAGCGCTGGCGTAAATGCTGTAAATCGCATTGATCTGGCGGTTCAGATCCTCATCGGAAATCCCGCTTCCATCGACGCGGTTCAAAAGCCGGCCCAGCAAATCTTTCACATCTTCCATCTTGGTATCCCCCCATTCTTTCAGCCGCATGCTGCGACCTCTTCCTACTATTTTACACCATAAGGGAGCATCTATGCATCTATTGTCAAATCTGCCCTCTTCCTATAAGATAAGGGAAACAAGGAGGCCTCATGGAACCACATTTCATAGACAACGAAGAAAGACAGCGCCTTCGCGCGAAAATAGAAAAGGAAGTCAGCGCCATGGGCTACCCGCCCGAATTCGGCACCGCCCTCGCCGCCGGACTTGGCACCGAACGCGCCATGGGAAAAATGCTCCACTACCTCACCCATGCCGACATGCCGAGCATGGAAGAAATCGCCGACGAAATGGTCGCCATCTGCGACGACCGCTCCTTCTGGCGCGAAAAGAAAGAAGCGGAATTCTATCAGAACAAGTACAACGAAATGCTCTGGCAGAGCAAATTCGAAGACGATGAAGATGAATAAGAAACAGGAAATAGAAAATAGGAAAGGACTGCGGGAATGATTGCTCATCCTGCAGTCCTTTTTGCTTGCCTTATTTCCCTATTTCCTTATGCATCATGGATGACGAGGAGGGATTTGATGGCTTCTCTTCTGTCCATGGCATCGTATGCTTCCTGGATCTGATCGAGGGTGAATCTCTTGGTGAAGACTTTTCCTGGATGGATGGTGCCGTTCAGGACGACGGGGAGAAGGATGTTTCTTACATAGGTCGTGACTGGTGCGACGCCGCCTCTAAGTCCTACGTTCTTCCAGAAGAGGATGGAGGTATCGACGTCTTCTCCATACGGTACGCCTACGCGTCCTACGATGGCTCCCGGGCGGCATACTTTGGCTGCTGTATCAAGCGAGAGCTGTGTGCCTACGCATTCAAGGGCAGCGTCGGCGCCGGATCCGTGGGTCATCGCCATGACTTTGGCGACAGCTTCATCGCCTCTTTCTGCGACGATGTCTGTTGCACCGAATTCAAGGGCGAGTTCCTGGCGGTCTACGTGGCGGCTCATGGCAATGATGCGCTTGGCTCCGCGCATTCTGGCGGCAATGACGCCGCAGAGGCCGACAGCGCCGTCACCCATGACGACGACGGTATCCCCTTCCTTCACTTCAGCCGAAGCGGCGGCATGGTAGCCGGTCGCCATGACATCGGCCAGTGTCAGGAAGGAATTGAGGTCGGCATCGGTGTAGTCCGAAGCTTCGCCCGGTACTTTGATCAGGGCCCAGCCCGCATTCTTGAAGCGGACATATTCTGCCTGATACCCTGCATTCATTTCCTGCGGCGCATTGAGGCAGTTGCCGTCAAAGCCGGCCTGGCACGCAGCGCACCAGCCGCAGCCGTGGGTGAATGGAGCGATGACGAAATCGCCTTTCTTGACCGTCGTGACAGCGCTTCCGACTTCTTCGACGACGCCGATGGCTTCATGACCCGTGAAGCTTCCATGCGGACGCGGATTGACGCCGCGGAACCACCAGAGGTCCGAACCTCAGACGCATGCACGCAGCACGCGGATCACGGCTTCATTCTCGCCTTCTACCTTCGGGATCGGCACTTCATTATTGACCTCGACACGTCCTGGTTCTACAAATACTCCTGCTTTCATGTCTATTCCCCCCTTACCGGCATTCCTGCCGTAACAAATGCATTCTTTCCTACCTTAAGTATAAAAAGAAAAGACAGCCGAATCAATTCAAATCCGGCCATCTTTCTATAAGAAAAACTTATGAAATTCTATATTCCTTCATCTTTCCGAATAGCAGCAAGGAGTCCTCTGCATCCGTCCAGAATATCCCGGTACGTTTCCTTGAAATCTCCCGTGTACCAGGGATCGGCAACCTCGCCGGGCCTGTCCGTGTAATCCATCAGGAGGTGCAGCTTTTCCTTCCGACCGCCCGTCAGAAGAAGCAGGTGTCGCCAGTTCTCCTCATCCATCCCGATGATGATATCATTTTCCTCATAATCCGCCTTCGTCATGCGGCGGGCTTTCCTCTTCTCGAAAGGCACGCCCATTGCCGTCAGCATCCTCTTGGCCGGCGGGTACATATCATTTCCTATTTCCTCCGACGTCATAGCAGCTGAGGAAACGAAAATTTCCTGAGAAAGCCCTGCCTTCTCCACCAGATCCTTCATGATGAATTCCGCCATCGGCGAACGGCAGATATTGCCGTGGCAGATAAATAGTATTTTGATCATGGACACGAAACTCCCTTCTATGCCGAAATATGCCGAATTACTGCGGGTTTGCCCGTTTCACCTGTTCACGGAGAAAAGGACATAATTTTGCAAAAAACGGCACAACTTTCCCCATTGTAGTAGTAAAAATGGTAGTAAAACGGGATGTTCTTACTACTGCACTTTTTGTGGGGTGAATTTTTTTGTGCTATTATAGCAGAAAAGCCACACACTCAACCAGACTTCTCTGGAGAAGATCCAACGCTATGTCATTCATGATCCCCTCCTTTTCAGGCATAAGAAAAGCCCGCTGCCGGAGCAGGGGCTTAATTCTTTTCATAGTGTAACAGTAGTCAGCCGCTGCTGGCCGTCAATAATATGGAACTCGATTTTACTGCCGCCTGGAACAATCTGAGAAACAATGCTGCCAAAGAAATGGCTTTTCCGGCCTTCTGCAACCAATTTCTTCAAATCATCAAACAGCTGCCGGCATTGATTGATTTTCCAGTCATATTTTCTTTGATAGACAGGAATCACATACCTGTTGTTGGATCCTTCCAGGAACACCAAAAGCTGTGCTTCAGATCCTTTCATGGTTTCACCTCAATGGTTTAAAATATTATCCACGTCCTCGACTGTCAACGTACTAAAGATATCCTCCCCTTCATCTTCTTTCCTGTTCCTAAGAGTTGGTTCTTTCATTTCGTTCTTTTTGCTGGAAGCAATTCCAGCTGTGTAACCAATATCCATTTTTTTCTGGATAAGTTGATTTTTCTCTGCAGTTGCTTTGCCGACAATATCTCTGCCCCTGCCTTGCTGTGAAGCGAACTTTTCCTGCATGGAGGAACGCTGCTCATTCGATGATTCGAACAGGGCCGTTTCTATAAATTTCGGTGCTTCACTGTTTTTACACTTTATTGCTTTATCTTTCTCTCCCATTTTTCTTTTCCGAAAATTTGCCGGTTCTACCGTGATTTTCTCCGGCTTTTCGTTGCCATTATCCCACATGTCACGGATTTCGGAAGCTCGCTGCTTTACACGTTTCAAAAGATCCGTTTCTTTTGTCGCCATTTCACTCTTTTCATTTTTCTCCGGCTTGATGCCCATTTCTTCCAATTGTTGGAAAACTTTCTCCATGGCCAATTCCTTATTTCGGTAAAAAACTCCTCCCCGGATTCGAATGAAATTCCATCCCAACCGTTGGAGCACAGTTTGCCGTTCCATATCAGAGGCAATTGCTGATTCACTGGAATGGTACCGTTCCCCATCACATTCCAACGCCACCATTTTCTTTTGATAAATCACAGCAAAATCCAAACGATATGCTCCCACCTGATATTGCTGGATAAAATGGTACCCATTTTGATTGAGATAATGGGCAACATCCACCTCAAAGGGAGAATCTGCATTTTTCTCGATTTGCATCTGTTCTTCCATATATGCAGGGTAATGGGATGCATAATCAAGAAGCTGATATTTTAAATCATCTTTGCTTAATTTCTCCTGATTCAGAGAATGAACAACCCATAACTGGTCTTTGGCACGGCTGACTGCAACATTGTACCGCTTTTTAGCATCATCTTTCGCCACTGTCCTGACACTGTCAGGATCATCCACAAGGCTCAGGAAGATTACATCACGCTCATCCCCCTGGAAATTTTGAGCGATGCCTGAGAAAAACTCCCGTTTTTTCAGATCATCATATTTATCGATTTTCTGCACCAACAGTTCCCGAATATAATCAGCCTGCTCGGCCCCAAGCAGAGAAATTACCCCAAAAGTCTTGTCATCATATTCCTTCTGTTCGAAACAAGCCAAAAGCAGTGAAACAATCGTACGTGCTTCTTCTTTATTAATTTTCTGTTTCCCTTCTCTTTTCCCCTCCACACGATAGTTGACAATTGGCGGAAGTAAATTGGAATTATGAGAATCTCGCAACGGTTTTATATCATTGTTATAGAAATACTTATTGCAATAACCAATGATTTCAGGTACACAGCGGAAATGTTCCCGCAGCAAAATAGGAGAAAATACTGTTTTTACAATTTCATAGTAAGAAGTCCGATTGTCAAAAAGTGACCAATACTGTGTATATGGAGCGATATACATTTTCAACAATTCATTGACTTTCGTAAGATCATTTCCAATCTGCAACGGACTTACCTGTTTATCATCCCCTACCACAATGACTTTATTGCCCAAATAAGATACGGGGATAGCTTCTAAAGCTGACTGACTGGCCTCATCAATGATAACTACATCGAACTGGTTGGATTGGGGGTCAAGAGTTTGCAAGGCTTTGTTGACAGTCATGATCCATACAGGAACACCGGTCTGCCCAATTTTCATATTCGCCATGGCCTGTTTCTGATACTCATCGGCATATTTACTATGCCCTTTGCCAATCTTTTTCATTAAACTTGCCCAGGCATTCAAAGCCGATGTGATTTTTTGATTTCCATCGATTTTATGATATAAATGAAGCCATGCTTCTTTACTGGCCAGTTCTGCTGTTTTTTCTCGAAGTTCGACACTATCCCGGCTTACTGTCTTTTCATAATCCTCCAGTCCCCCTGCAAAGATTTCTTTCATCCGCTGATTGAGCTGACTCCATTTCCAAGACTGAAGGAGCTTTTCATACGGATACTCCTCAACCTTAAAAGAACGACTGTGCAGACTTCTTGCCCAATTGGGGGCGGCCTCTTTTACTTTCTTATAAACAGCTGTAGTCTTTTTATAAAACGCTCTCTTTTCCAAAAGTGCTTTATAGCGGGAATAGGCAGACTCATATTTAGAACCATCCTTTGTTTCCATTGCCTCCAGCATGGCCCTCAGATTTTCAGACTGTAAAAACTCGAACTGTCTCAGCATTTGTTCGTTTTTGACATAAACCTGCTCCACTTCATGTTTTTCCATCATAAGCTGTATCAGAGTCAGTGTATCTGTTACTTCTTTCTCTAAATACGCTACCATGCTCTCTGCTTTTTCAGTTTGGTCGATTTTCTCTTTTACTAAAGCACTGTTGAATCCAGCTTCAGACAATTGGGCAAAAATCGGACCTAGTCTAGTCTCATTCCAATCCAGAGCTTCCTGGATTTGATGAACAACAGTATTGCACAAAAAAGGTGAAAAGTCCTTCTGTTGATTCAATAAGATTACGTCAGACCTTTGAAAATTATCATTCCATAAATTTTTCAGCTCTTCAAAATCTCTTTGCAGGACAACAGTCTCTTTAACCAATTCCACATCATCCTGACCATTTACGGAATTCCCATTGATCCGGATTTTATCCAGAGCCTTGCAGGCATCTCTATGGGTAACACGCCGGAATACGAAGCCCAGACTGCCATTCTGCTGTAATTCTCCTTTGATTTCATCCAGATATTTCAGCAAAGTGTCATCTACAGTTCCCTCGAACTGAACACATTTACCAGAAGATAGGCTGTCATATTTTTCATGTTTCTCCCCATACTGATGGATTTTATTCTGCAGTCTTTTCCAACGAGCAGCATATCCTTCTCCCAATCGGATAGTTTCAATAATTCCATATTGCCAACTTTTAAGAGAAGGCATTGTCTCAATGAGATTCAGAATCTCTGCAATTTTCTCTTGTTGGGGCTGTTCCGCCAGGATCATCCCATGTTTCATGAAACGATTTTGCTTCCAATTGCATTGTATTTCAATTCCTGAATCCGCAGAAACAGTTTGAATCGTTTGTTCTAACTCAGCATTCTTCTCCAGTAAAGCTTTCATAGAATCTGGAGAAATGAACTGTTCAGCTTCCGGCAATTTAACTTTTAGTTCTCTCTCTTCCTCCAAAGAAATCTCACTTTGGTTTTGGCGCAGGATCTGATATTCTTCTTCCGTTAAAGGAAAGGTTTCTGTTTTCTTTAAGGGCTCTGGAAAATGAAATACCTGTTCATCTTCTTTTGCCAGTTTCTTACCTAATTCCAGCAGAGAATATACTTCTCCCTGATATACGATTTCTTTACTCTGTTGGTTGCGAAGGAGAAAAATCTTCATCCGTCCATCTTCCAGCTCATGGATCAAGGACTTTCTCTGGTCCTTCAATTCCTGTATTTCTTTTTGCAATTCAGTTGGGCGGATACGGGAAACCCCATTTTGGATTTTTTGGATGGAATCCATCATTTTTGACTGATTGTCACCCAAAAAGGGAATACATAATGGCTGCAGCCGTTTATCCAGTTTATCCCGCAATACTGTCAGTGCCTTTACTTTTTCACTGGTTACCAAAACAGTTTTTCCCTGGGCCAACAAATTTCCTAAAAGATTGGCAATGGTATGGGTCTTGCCTGTTCCAGGGGGTCCCTGTACTTCTACCGCATTTTTATGGGCAATTTCCTGGGCAATAAAAAGCTGTTCCCGATTGGCAGGTTTTGTCATCAGGATTTCTTCATCTTCCCCGCTGATTGCATTCAGTCTCTTGCCAATATCCTGGCTGCTTTCAGAATCTCCGGAGATAGGAGTACTATTCGATACCGTATCTTGGGGATTCATGATATCAATGAGATGCGGCTTTATTTTTCCATTTTTATCTACATCTTCAATTATCTTATTCAAAAAGGCAGCAATACCACTTTTCTGACTTCTATATAAAATAAGAGGCGAATAACTCAGCAGATAAGGCCGTTGAGACTTTATCCGTGCGCTAGGCAACTGTTCTTTTGTACAATAGTCCCCGTGAGAAGTGATTTTCGATAAGACATCTTTCAAGGCAGGTTCTAAGGTAGCTTCTTTGTATATATTGATAGTATCTTCATATCTTAAGAAATTTTCCCCGATTTGAGCAATCTGATGGACAGAACCATCCTGGATTTCCTGAAAGAAAGAAGTTTCCACCTCTAAATTTTCTCCTGTATCGAAGACTTCTATAATATTCTCTTCACTTTTAGCATCGCTGATTCGAAGTTTTTTCGTAAACAAAGGATGAGAAATGTGGATTGGGTTTGTTGCTTTGGTTTCAAACAATCCAAATGCAAAGACCAGTTCTTTTGAGTCAAAGTCCTGTTTTTGCATCATATTCAGCTGATAAAGGGTCTGAAAGAGCTTTTCGATTTGGTACAGTCTCTTTGCTCCTTCTGCCCATGCTTCTCTTTCAGGAAGCAGTTTTTGCCAGATTCTTATACGGGAAGGATCCTCCTCGAATTTTTCAACTTCCTGGTCTCTTTGGATCTGTTCTCTTCTTTCGGGAGTTTGCAGAAAGTCCTTCCATTTTTCTGCCACAATCCATTCCTGTAAAGTTTTGGGGATGGCCGGAGCACTGGTGAAATTGGGCCGCTGCACAGTTAGTATCGGTCCATTCAAGGAATTCGCATTGAATTTTATATAGTCCTGTTGGAGATCACAGGCAAGATATTTTTCAAAATCGATGACTTTTTCGTATTGATGATAATCAGTGATTACCTGGTCCTGTAAATTGATGATTTTGCCAATCCCCGTAAAGAAATTTTTCAATAACTCCCGATTATTATCAGTATGATTTCCCATTTTTCTTTTCCCTTCAGCGAAACAATTTTTTGGCGTTCTGATGCTGCAAAGAAGCCCTCCGGGCATTCTCTGCAGCATCAGAACGCCTTTCAATGCATTATCCAGCCAAATTTACCCTTTACATAGCCTGAACATGACTTTCAATGAAATTGATTTCCTTCTGGTCCAGCTTATATTTCTTGTAAAGCTGCAGGTCTATATCGTGGATGGATCCAGACCAGTCAATATCGGATTGGTTGGTAAAATCCTGTAATGGAATAAATCTCCATCTATCAGGTGGATTATCTTGAGTTACTTTTAAAATACCCAACAAACAACGAGCAAATTTAGTCCCCGAATTGCAATAATAAGTTAAACACCCGGCGAACCTTTATGCAGTAAGTGCTGCAAGCATTTCTTCCCTAAAGCACTCCTCGGGTGTCTTATAGCCGAGTATTTTTCTTAGCAGGGTGTTGGCCCAGCACTCTACTCTGGAAATGTGTTCCACTGGGTAATCCTGGATTTTCTTCCCTTTGGGAAAAAATCGACGGAATAAGCCGTTGTGATTCTCATTCGTACCTTTGTCGCTGGAGCAGTACGGATGCGCATAATAGATCCGTGTGTGACTTAGTTTCTCTAGCTCCGACAGGCTAGAAAACTCACTGCCA
>OJKY01000347.1_pt1 | contig 41111 bp, 73 predicted proteins | sample 1596571 | NCBI WGS metagenome assembly OJKY01 (sample SAMEA4350170, study PRJEB24818) | metagenome | biome: human; feature: gut; material: faeces | place: Denmark | collected 2013-09 | reverse complement strand
AATTGACTATTCCGATGACTACAGCATCAAAATAAAAGTCCTTGCGGAAAATAACTCTGATAAAAACGTTTCTTTCACTGGAACTCAATTCTCAGTAAATGGAATCACAATGTATTGTGGATTACATGAAAATGTGGCTCCCGGCAAGAAATCAAACGGTTCCATTGATATTACCCGTGAAAATTTGGAAAAGTACGGAATTAAAAGTATCGCAACTGTAAAGGCGCAAGATGCCTATATATACAACAAAGATGATAAGAAGACAATTACAAGATTCCAGTTTTCCCTTGAAACTTCCATTTCTGACGGATATGTGCAGGAAATTGATAAGTCCGGCCAAACCATATATGATAAAGATGGCATAATTATAAAGTACCGTGGAATTGAAACGGACTGGACGGATAACGAAATTCTTTCATTCTATGTAGAAAATAGAACAGATTCCGATATCAATATTTTTTCCGATGACGTTTCTGTAAACGGATTCATGATTTATGGTAGCATGGTTGCGCACGCATACGCCGGGTGCGTAACGTATGACGGGCTTAGTTTCCTATCATCTGATTTAGAGGAAAACGATATCGATTCTATAGAGGAAGTTTCTTTTTCTTTGCACGCATCCGATAGCGAAACGAAGAAGCGGCTGTGGACTACAGATGAAATTACAGTCGGGCGGGTGCCGCAGCAAGACTCCACTCCCAATACCGAAGCCGCAACGCCGGCCACTGAGGCGCAAAACGAAGATACAATAAAAATCGGTAATTTGGTATTCCCCGTTGATAAAGATAGCACCATCAAAGAAGCGGGCGAAGGGCTTACAGATATAACATTGCCAGATGGAAACACTTATATTGGTATTTACGTGAGGCAATTCTCTGGGGATGAATCCGATATCATGCGGACATTTAAGCCAAAAACCCAGCATTCAGCGTGTGTAGAGGCTTTAGTTGGGAACAACGCCGCAGCAACCGACCATACAACCTGCAAAATCCTCGGCGCCACGATCAATCTTGATCTTGTCGCGTCGTCCGGCGGCCTTACGGGGATAATTGGAACATTTGATGATGGAGAATATATTTACACAATCATATATGCCTTTTCCGGTACGGGTTCTGCATCTTCGCACGGCGAGCAATTTGCAGAGTTTGCCAATGGCATCACCACGGAAAAAGAATCTCTGGAAATTACGTCCGTCAAGTGATGATTGCCCCGCCACCCGTGCCACAAGGTGACGGGGCTTGCCGCCGGTAACGCCGTGTGTCCCTTGCCGGTTGCAATACCACCATACACCCCGCACAGGCGTTTCGTAAAGCCCCAGATGTGAAATTCCCGTTCCATTTTCGCAGCAATCGTTCCATATGTGAAACATTCCGTTTTTGGAGGCGGTTTTATGAATATTTCCGAGCATTTATCAGAATTGGAAGCCCTGCGGAAGGAGCGGGGCATGTCCCAGCAGGAGTTGGCAGAAACCTGCGGCGTATCCAAGGCCACGATCTGCCGTGCCCTGAATGGCGCGACGGAGCCGACGGCAAGGCTTGTGCAGAGCATTGAGGCCGCCGTGCAGTACACCCCGGAGGAACACCCGGTGCTACCCGCCCCCGGCCAGTCCATGGAGGAATATGTGGAATATCTTCAGGCAACGATCATCCGCCAGAGCGATGACTACAGGCGGCACACCATGCAGCTGCAAACGCACTACAGCCTTCTCAACCGCCAGAACCGCCGGGTGATTCTGATTATGGGCATTTCCATTGCGGTGCTGGTAATCTTCCTAGTAGGCTGGCTCATCTTCGATATCATGCACCCGGGAACCGGATGGATTCAGAGGTAAGATAAATTTTTACGATTGTCGGAAATATTTTTCCGTTTTTGGTCAATCTGTCTATTGCTATTTTCCATTTCTCGGGGTACAATATAGACGTAGGATAACCACCTACGCTATATAGACGACGTTCATCGTCCGCCCTAATTTGCCGCCTGCCGAGAGCGGGATATAAGACTTCGGCTTGTTGTAAGACTGCCGCTTGCCGGGAGCGGGATACAAAACTCCGGCCTGAAAATGCCGGACTGGCCGCCATGCCGGTTCGGCATTCTTTTTTGGGGGATAACAAATGACAGAGATACAGGACTCCGGAATATACATAATCCGTGATGCTTTCTTTGAAAAATACGGGAACAACCGCTATATGAAGAATAAGCAGGAGAGCCGCCCCCACTACTACGCTATGGCGGACAAATCCGGTGTCCTATGGATGGTTCCAATGAGTACCAACGTAGATAAATACAAGCGGCTGATATATGAAAGTGAGAGGCGGCACGGCTCCGGAAACTGCGTGCATTACCTCATAGCGCCGATATACGGAAAAGACAGGGCTTTTATTATCTGCGATATGTTCCCCGTCCTCCCGGAACATGTACTACGCCCATACAATATCAACAATGTGCCTTATGTTTTGGAAAACAAAAATATAAAGAAAAACATCCGTGTAAAAGCGCTTGCCTACTTGAACATGGTTGAACGTGGGGTTCTACATAGTCCGTTAAATATTATCGAAACCAAGGCCGCGTTGCTCAAAAGCAGAAAGGACTAGAAGACGGAACGGGCAGCCGTCGCCCTTGTTAGGAGATGTGGGAGCGTCGCCCCACCTAGTTCTCAAAAACAGTGGCAGACCGTTTCGGCGGTCTGCCATTTTTTCTAACCGCATGTAAAGGGGGATTCCTTATGGCAAAAAGAAAGAATGAGCCGGAAATAAAGCTGCCAAAAATAGAGCAGCTTCCCTCCGGCGCGTGGCATACCCGTGTATACTTGGATGGGCGGCGCACGTCCATTACACGCGATACTTATGATGAGTGCCTATCAGAATACCTTGCAATCAAAAACGGCATTCTGGAAGCTCAGGAGCGGCCACAGGGGCGGCTTACGCTAGGCGAAGCAGTAGACGCATACATAGAGAATACCCGTGATTTAGTCCGCCGTGGGCGTCGCTCACCGTCTACGGTATACGGCTATATCAGATATCGGGATAATACCTTTCAGCGGGCGATGGCATACAATATCTACACCACGCCGGACGCACGATGGCAGTCCGCTATAGACGATGAAAAGAAAATGGGCAGATCGCCGAAGTACATCAAGAATGCGTGGGGGCTAATGTCGGCGGCAATCAAAAAAGAAACCGGGAAGCAGCCGAAAGTCGTCCTTTTTGAGAAAGAGGACAACGAGCGGCCATTCCTAGAGCCTGACCAGATTGATATTTTTGTTGAGGCCGTAAAAGGTGATCCGGTGGAAATCCCGGCACTGCTTTGCTTATCCAGTTTACGCCGCTCTGAAATGTTGGCTCTGACGTGGGAGAATATCGATTTTGCAAACAGGGCAATTTATGTTCGCGGTGCAAAAGTCCGTGGTGAAGATGGACTGAAGCTCAAGCCGCAGAACAAAACGAAAAAATCCCGTCGCCCCGTGCCTATGATTCCACCGCTTTACGATGCACTTACGGCCGCGCCGAAAGATACGGAATTTGTTGTAAACGCCGCGACATGTACGCTATTCAATCGCATCAACAAAATATGCCGGGAAAACAACTTGCCAGAGGTGGGGATGCACGGATTACGGCACAGTTTCGCCTCGCTGGCCTACCATATGGGAATCCCGGAAATGATGGCGGCGGACATAGGCGGATGGAAAGACTTAGGGACGATGCGCAAAATTTACACGCACTTAGCGGAACGGGATATTGCCAAACGCTCGAAAGAGTTCACGGATTATTTCACGCCAGAGGCAATGAAAAACCGCAAAATTGGCAATGACACGGGAAATGAAAATTAAAAATTGCTAGTGCCGCAACATATTTACAAATTTATAATGTGGGTTCGAATCCCACTCTCTCCGCCACATCAAAAAAGCCCTAGAAACTTGTTCTAGGGCTTTTTTATTGCTTTATCAGCTATATTCCCACGTTCTCCGAACTATTCTACGAGAAAATATTACCACAGTTTTTAATATTTTCCCGCGTGCGGTACGTTTTTAGGGTGCAAATTGGCAACGTATTGGCAACGGAATTTGCCACACTTACCGCTTGTACATCCCCTGCACCACTCCGACGTTCTCCGCCCGTTCAATATTCCGCTTGTGTAGGTACTCATAGACGGCCATCATGGCCGCAGGCGGTTCGCCCTTCTGCTTGCGGTATTCCTCGATGTGGGAAACAACGGCCTTGTGCAGGGCGTTCATGTGGTTCATTTCCTCCCCGCTCAGCCTGTAAAACAGGTCTGCCAGCTCCGGGTCGTCGTGCTTGTATTCTACGGCCAGCTCTGCGTAGGTGTGCGCGTCTTCCAGCTCGTCCTCAATATGCTCCATCAGCAGTTTGATTTCTTTCATCTGATGCCCTCCTGAATGTACGCATACAGCGTATCAATATCTTGCTTTCCCAGTTTGAGCGTAAGCCCGATTCCGGGGATTTTCACGGGCAGTGCCTCTGCCCCCATGTATGGCTTTGCGGCGTTGTACAGGGCGTCAACGTCCACCGTGCCATGCTCCATATCGTAAACGCCCAGCGCCTTTACCATGGGATGATCTGCGTACTGGGCAATAATCTTCGGGAAATTTGCGGCAAGCAGCCCCCCAGCCCCGGCGACCAGAACTCTGTCCCAGCCGGAAAGACTTGGAGCAATGCTTCTGTCAATGAATCTCGCAAGCCCTGCCTGCACGTTTTCCATAGGAATCATAAATTACCTCCTTGAAAGTATGGGGCGGCGGCTGCCGCCCCAATTGTCGGGAATCAACCGTTGCAGCACCCGCCGCACTTGGGCAGGGGGTTGTACAGCGTCTGTGCCGTGGTGCCGGTTCCGGTGGTCACGTCGGCAACCTGCTTCGGGTAGAAGGTCGCGTTGGCGTAGGTCACGATGGAATTGTCAGCGCAGCAACGCCGCTCCGCCTCGATCTTGATGTCCTTGGACAGATCAGCCCGAACGCATTCCACGTCCTGACGAACCAGCGCGAAGCTGTCCTCGGTGCGCTGATTGTGTACGGCCTGATCGCACAGGGTCTTGCGAATGTCCTTCAACTGTCCGTCAATGTAAGCGTACAGCTCAATGGATTTCTGGTCGTTGTAGGCGTTTGCCTTCAACAGCGCGATTTCGGAATCCTTGGCGGCGAGCTGCTGCTCACGATCCAGTTCATACCGGCTCACGGGCATGTTCTCGCTGCACCCGCCCCAGCCGTAGCCAACCCCATAGGGCATGGCGGGCATAACTGGAGCGGTGGGAACGGAATTACGGTTGCCGAGAGCCAGGGCGCCCAGACCGCCCGCAGCGTTCATCACGCCCAGCGCCAGACCGGCAATACCCGTACCAAGGCCGGCACCTGCTACGCCTTTGCTTGCATAATCCTTTTCTACTTCCATAGTTTAGAAGTCCTCCTTCAAAATATTAGGAGGTGGCCACCTTCTATCTACAGAATAGCAAAAATCCCGACGGTAGAATCATCATCTACTCGTCGGGATTTCGTCAATAAATCGTCACGCAGAATCAGAATTTCAGATTTTCAGGGAGTTTGTCGCTGTATTTTCTGCACAATTCGTATTCTATCCGCAACTTTTTAACCGTTCTTGTGATAGTGGCTTGGGACACACAAAACTTGTGGCACTGTTTTGTCTGGCTCCATCCGGCGGCTCGGGTGCGGATGATCTTTTCCTCCAGCGGCGTGAGAATCGCCAGAGAACAAAATTCATCCAGAATTACCCGATTCCACGGGACTTTATCCACTTGTCACATCAGTCCTCCTTTGGGGAACTGTAAGTTCTTGCCTGTTTGCTGTCAGCGATACCGGCAGTGGTAGGATCGTTTACCACGCCCAGGATCACCAGGAGGGCAAACACGGCGTTCACCACGGCCAGCAGCTTGTCGCCAATCTCGCCCAAGTCCAGCGTAAAGCCGAACAGGGCGGCCACCGTCTGCACCAGCAGAAGCAGCGCGGGAATCGCGGCCAGCCAGAAGTTCTTGTTTTTGATACGGACAATCCAGTTAATCATTTTGTTTTCCTCCTTAAATTTAGCCCAGCCCAAGCCGGGCAAGAATAAACCCTACAACAGCGGCTACGACGATGTATATGACCCTTTCCACAACCGACTTCCACCGCTTGCCGGGTTCGGATTTCAGCTCCTGCACGTCCGTGCAGAGGCCGTCAACCTTCTCCCCGGTAACTTCCACCTTCTCCGCCATGACGGCGACGGATGTTGCCAGCGTGTTCACCGCTTCCGTGTGCCGTTCCAGCGCGTCCAGACGGTGGGAGTTGGATTTGCTCCGCTGTTCTACCGCAGAAAGCCGCCCAGCGATTTCCGTTTCTTCCATTGGCATACTCCTTTCTCAGCCTTTCCATCGAGCGTATCCTTGCCGGGTATCCACATGAATGCCCCAGCTGTACAGCCCAATTCCTCCAGTGTGCCCCAGAACTTCCTCCGCTACGGCTTTCATCTTCGCCGGACTTGCGGTACTGTGCAGATCAGCGGCAAGCCCAAACAGATGCTGAGAATTGGACACACCACCAACCTCCGCGTTGTGCGCCACGCACCGCACGCCGGAACCACCGCCGTCCACAATGGAAATCGGGATGCCCAGCCGGTGCCGGATTTCATCCACAGCACGCACCATGGATTCTTGCGGCTCCACCGGGAATCCACCGCAGCGGCCGCAGGGGCACCGGAATTCCTTCCGGGTGAAGTACTTGATGTCGTCCCAGAACGTACCGGTTTTCGGCGCGTCGCTGTTCTCCGGCTTCTCCACCTTTACCGCCGTCCCGGCGATCGCGCCGATCAGCATTTTCTGGGTAGCCGCACCCGGTATCCCGTCCACGGTAAGCCCATAGTTCGCCTGAAACGCCCGGATAGCCGCTTGCGTGTTCTTGCCGTCAGCTCCGTCAATCGTGCCGGGAGAATAGCCCAGATAGGTCAGAAGGCACTGAATTTGCTTTACCGTCATACGTTCACCTCTTCCCAGCCCTGTGGGTATGCGGACGGCGACCATACATTATTGTCCAACGTGGAGCGGTACACTTTACCGCCTTCCGTGCAGCAGTCGCCCTTATTATAGGGGCTAGTAGACATAGCGACGAACGGCAACGCTTTTGCTGGGTCGGTGCTCCAAGCAAACCCCCACTGCGCTGGAAGTTCCTCTGGCTCCTTAGTGTAGATAGTGCTGTCATAGGGCTGCACCAGCCGCACCACACGGCCAGAAGACGCTTGGCACACAAACCCGGCCTTGCGCTCCAACATGTTTTTGTTTGCGACAGCGGCCTTGAAACTTGGAATGTCGCTATCCGCCGCGTTCAGTTCGGTGCCTGTCATCTCCGGGGCTTTCTCCTGCAAGGCAAGCGCGTTCGCCCGCCCCTGAGCATACATGATGCTTTTTCTTTCCTCCTGGGTCACAGACTGTCAACCCCTTTCTTATAAGCTTCATCCAGCTCTTTCAGCTGTTCCTCACCACCGCTGGCTTTTATCTCTCTGATTTTTGCAAGGATAGCGTTTTTACGCTCTTCGATGGTCATCATGCGTTATTCACCCCCAGCGCGGTTTCAATTTCGGATAATGCGGCTTCGTACTCGGCATTCTTTTTCAGCGCCTCTTCCAGCGGGGTGAGGATTTCTACCCCGTCCCGATAGAATTTACCATTGCTGTAGGTATCGCCGATTCCTACCGGACGGTCTGCGGGGTTGATGATAGTATCCGTTTCTGGCTGGGAATCGGAGCACCATAGCATATTGGTGACTGTACCATTTTCAATAAGTGCCATTGATCTTGCCATTATGCAGCCCTCCGTGCATTGCGGATGATTACGATGCCGGAACCGCCAGTTCCGCCAGTACCGGTACAGCCGCCATTCCCACCGTTACCAGTATTTGCAGTTCCGTTCGCGCCTGATTGCTCTAGGATGCAATTTCCGCCTGATGCATATGCTTTCCCATTAGATTCACCGAACTCCCGAGTGGTTGTCCCTGCACCTTTGCCACCGCTGCCGTATCCAGACGCGCCGTCAGCACCATCCACGCCACCGTAAATTGCCGTTTGGCTAAGCCCTGCACCACCAGAACCACCATTGGCACCATTATGCATTTGGCCAGAAGAAATGCCGTTTCCTCCGCTTGCGCTTTGACCAAATGCTTTTGTTGTGCCGCCATTTCCACTGGAACCGTTGAACGAACCAGACCCGGCTTCGCCGCCAGCACCAACCTGGATGCTATAGCTTTCCCCAGCAGATACAGTGACGTTCCTTTCTGTTCGTGTGTAACCACCGCCGCCTGCTGGGCCACAGTAGGTTGCATCCCAGTTCTTAGCCCCGCCCCCTCCCCCAACGAGAAAGACGTCGATACCGTTTTCTGCACCGTTGAGATTGGTAAACGTCAGCGTGCCGGAAGTTAGAAAGCGGATTTTCCAGTTGTCCTGAGATACGGTGATAGGCTTGTCAGAATCGTTGACGATCTCAAAATCGCCGGTGTAAGTGAACTCGGGGATGGTGCTGAACGAAATCGCCGTGCTGTAATCGGCTGTGACCACAACATTCTTTTGGGCGGTCTTGCCGTCACCGGTGATGGTAACTGTCCACGTCCCGCTTGCAAGCCCCTTGAAGACCACCACACCGCTGGTGCCGGAGTTCTTGGCCTTTGTCTTGCCGTCCTTGGAAACAGTCACGGTGACGTTCGCCGGGGCTGTGACGGTCAGGGTGCCGCCTGTGCCGCCGCTGGCACCAAATCCATATAAAGGCACCGCAATGCTCATACGTACACCTCCACCGTAATCGGAATATTCACCGTTGGCTTGTCCTCAAGGCAGGTAAACGTCAGCACGCTGCCCGACCGGGAAGCGAAGCTCACCATACCGCAGGCCTCTTTCAGCGCCAGATTGATGGCCGTGTTGCTCCCGTACACTGGATAAGCCATCGCACGTTTTGTATCCGTCAGACCGGAGACCGTAACAGACTGGGTATACGGGGCGCTGGCAGACCAACCGGCAGCAGTTAACGTTGCAGTCTTTGCAATCGTTTTGGCATTACTTAACGCCGTATCTACGTACCCCTTGGTTGCAGCATCAGCGCTGTCCGTGGGCGCACCTAATGCTTTAATTTGATGGGAGTTCATGACAATATTTCCGGTCATTAAACCGCCAGCACTAGGCAATGCCCCAACATTTTCAGCTTCTAGCTCAACGTTGCCATTGGAGTTAGGTTCTTTGCCGCACACTTTGGATACAGCTCCAGTGCCATCCAAGCCCATACGGGAGACGGAGTAGGCATAAATCGGGTCTCCGGAATTGAACGTCATTGCAATTCGCGTCCACAGGTAAGCGCCCTGTGCTACCGTGGGAATGCTGCCTTGCCAGTTTCCGGACGGTATAACATTCCCGGATGTGCTGGCTTGATATGTTACGGACTGGCTGGTCAACAGCGCCGGGTTCCCGATGTCGCCCTTTTCGCCCTTGATCTCGAACCACTGATACTTCGTCCAGTCTGTTGGGGCGGTTGCGGAATTGCCGCTGTATACGCCCATCCAGTTGTCAGGGAGAACACCGAAGCTATGAGAAGCTGCCGTGGGCTTCTGCGCCGCGTACCGAATCCAGACGTATGCGTTGTCGCCTTTGTCACCTTTCGCGCCGTTCGTGATGGTAAACGTGCTGGTGGTATTATCGTTATAGGTAATACGGTACGTGTCTACCAGCCCGCTGACGGAGACTTTGGCAATGGTTGAAATGCTCCGACCGTTTTTTACGGTGAAGTCAAAGGTAGTGGTGTCCGCCATGGTGATACGGTATGTATCCGTAAGGCCGCTGGTGGAATGCTTCACGATGCTGCTGATACCGCCATGGCCGTCAGCAGCGGCGGTCAGCCAGTTCAGAAGAATTTGTCCCGTCAGCTTCTTTGCCGCGCTGTCCTGTTCCAGGACGAAAAGGTCAGCGGCTTTTATCTGTTCTGCTGCAATCAGCTCGGATATTGCTTTATCTGCCATCTGCTTCCTCCTGTTCAGCCTTCTTGTCAGGTGCAGGAGGCGCAGACAGCGCCTGAATCACTTCTTCGACGGCCTGCATACTGCCCAGCATCCTGTCCCAGTTCTCCCGTCCTGCGACCTGAACGCCCTCAAGGGTATTCAGGACTGCCCTAAGTTTCATTACAGGGTTCATATTCTTACTCCTTCCCTAGTACAACACGAGTAGCCGCAGAGCTAGGTACAATAGCTATTAGTTTTGTGTATTGCGCGGCATATTGATTTCCGTACCACATTTGTATCGTCTCCGCAGGATCTCCAAATACAGTAGCAATCGTTGCTAAAGACTCTCCAGTAATGCGTATATTGATTTGCCCGATTTGTGGAAAGGGATTAAAATAATCACAGTCAAATTCCCTTCCTGTTGCTGTTTTCAGTTTTTCCATTACAATGCCCCCACTACTCCGATACTCTCGCTAATACAATTTGTGTTAGCCCATTTCCGTCTGTAATCGAACGCCACTGCACCTGATAATCCCCAAAGTAGAAAGTACTAGCGTACAATATGGTTGCATCAACGTATGTCGCGGTATTCCAGCCATTGAATACGCCATTTGCAAAATCAGCGAATCCGAGAGACTCGTTAATACCTTCACTGGTGTACGTAGTAGATACCGTATTATCTACCAGTCGGCTGCCGTAGATACTACCGGTGGAAATGCCTCCGCCGTTGAAATAGCCATCGTCTCCACCGTAGTCAATCATACCAGCTCTGACGCTTCCCCGGAAATAGCCATTCTCCGCATACAGATTTCCGGTCGGCGTAATCTGCACGCCGTTAGCCTCTGAGCCGCACTGAATACCGTTGACACCAATGTAAATACCCCGGCTGTTGGTGCCGTTCCAGACCTGATTGTTATAGCTTAGGTAGTCGGATTGGATATCAAGACCGCCGATTTTGCCGCTTAAGGCGATGAACTTTCCACGGACTTCTGCGCCGGATTTGGTGATTCGGAACACCGTGGTATTGTTGGCCTTGACCGTCCAGGAATCATTAAGCAGCTCCCAACCGAAGGACGAGCTGCTGCCGCCGGTTTTGGTCACCCGTGCGGAGATCTGGTCACTCTGAATGTCCAGCCGCGAGGTGAGTTCATCTCCCTGTTCGATACGGGCAGAGACTTCGGCGGAAATCTGGTCGGCCTGAACCTTGAACGTGGACTTCATTTCGGAATAGTGGCGTTCAATTTTGCGCTGCGTAGGTGTTTTGTACTCGTACTTGTAATTGATTTTCTCGCCGCCGGGTGCGGATACATTCGCCGTGTACAGTGCCCCGTGGGAAACGTTTTTGGAGTATATCCCGCTGTATAAGTTTCCGGCGGCAAATCCGTCTCCGATCTCCGCCGCCGGGTCGATATGTGCGCCATCGGCGGTATACGGCTGGTACTGAAAGCCTTGGATTCTCGATAGAATATCCTCAGCCATTTTCTGCGTACCCCACGGGCAGTCCAGAGTAAGTGTTCGCCCGCTGCCGGTTCCGGCTGAGTATTCCATTTCATCTGACACGACAACAACGACTTTTGAATATCCGTTGAAAGTGTCTTGCTTTTCCAGCGACGAAAGCGATTTTCGGACATTGATCACGTCAGACAACGATCCTGTCACCTCCAAACGTAATGGCGTAGCCGTGGGTATCGATCAGGTAGCGGGTTTCTTTTGGGATATTCCAGAAGCATACCAGAAGCAATTCCCCCGATTCGCTCATGAGAAAGCACCCGGCGTACATGGCGGCGATATATCCAAGATATTCCCGGCAAGTATATTCCGGATTGTACTGGACAGGATAGGCGCTGCGCATAATCTCCGCCGTCCTCGGGTCTACCGTCACGCCCATTGCCTGGGCAATCTCCCGCACAACGTCTATATCCTTTGCTGGCCACGCCAGCTTGCTGTCTGCTGGGTAATCCTGCTCAGCGAACAGAATAGCGTCGTAGCCGTGGATTTTAAGCCACTGCACATCGTCCTCGTCAGCGTCCTGGTCAATGGAATCCGCATAAAATACGCCCTGCGGGAGCCACTCAGAGTATTCGCCGTCATCGCTGACAAGCCTTACATAAACCGCAATCCGGGACATTCCTTCAATGTTCCCAGAGGGTTTCAGCATTTTAATGTCGCACTCTCGGCTTATTACATTGCCGACGGTCGGCTCGTTCCCATCGAAAATCGCGCCGGTAGTTTCTACCGACGCGAGGATGTTCATTCCGTATCCGGCATCTGCGCCGGAAGCCCCAACCAGAATGCGGGTGCCGCCGAACGTGATTCCGTTTCCCCGTTTGTCCACAAGAAAGCCAGTATCGCCGATAGAAACCCGCGTTTCCTTCGTGTGGATGCCCGCAAGGATTTTTCTATACAGAGCAGATGTTTTCTGCATATTGCCTCCTTACTGCTCGATCAGCGGGAAGGAAATACCCGTCCATACCGATTCCCCGGTATCGGGGTCAACGTAGGAGATCGAAGCGGGAACGTTGTTGGAATAATATTGCGCCATCTGGCTCCCGTATAGCGGATGTAGGTTCGTTTCCACTGTGACAAACTCCGGGTTTATCAGCGCCATAAGCGCAAGCTCTTCCGCGCGGTTCATATCCATGCACGTGATATCAGCCCGGTATTTCTGCGCCACCCGGCCACGGTGCATGGTAGCGTCCATGGTTCGCCCAGCGTTTGGGCTTTCCACATCGTTGCGCTGCCACTTTATGCCGCCCTCCTGAGTGAGGTGGAGGATGTCCACACCGTTGATCTTGAAATATGGTTTTGCCATACTACACCCCCAATGCCCGCTGTGTCCGGCGCTGCTGACGGGTGATCTCAGGTGTCAGCACCCGCGCAAGGGTCGCAAGGTCGCCGGTGAACTTGATCGTGATTTCCTCGCCGGAACCGTTCTGCGAAAGCACCTCCGCAAGAGCCTGTTTAATGGTTTCCAGAGGGGCTTCAACGTTTGTTCCGTTTTTCTGGTCACCCAGGACGGCCATAAATTCACGGTTAGGCGGGATAACTGCGCCTTGCGCCAGTCGGGGAATGCTGACGGTGCTGATTGCAGGAATATTAAAGCCAATTGTGCCGCCGCCAAGCCAGTCTGGCGCTTTAATCTGAATTTTGTTCAGTTGGCGAATCATCCAGTTTATGCCGCCGATGATGAGATTTACTGCGCCCTCCAGAATCGATACAATACCGTTCCATATGCCCTTGAAAATCTGCTTTACGCCCTCCCATGCTTTATCCCAGTCCCCCGTGAATACTCCTGAAATAAATGTGATAATGCCGCCTAGGATTTGTTTCACGGAGTTGTAAAGGTCGGAAACCAGTTTCCCGTATGTCTCAAAAATTGCGGCTAATTCTGGATTTTTCCCGCGCAGCCACTCGATGAACATATTCCATGCGTCCCTGATTGAATCAATGATAGCGTTCCATGTATTTTTAAGGCCGTCCCATATCTGCTTTAATCCTTCGGCAGTCATTTCCATATCCCCGGAAAAAACACCTTTGAAGAATTTACCGAATCCGTCGATAGTCTCCTTTAATCCGTTGATTAGTTCCTCACCATGTCCGGTAAAGGAAACCAGCGCTATAAGCGCGGCGGCAATACCGGCAATCAACAAAGGAATCCAGTTGCCGGTTAACAGGCCAATTCCAAGCCCAGCTGCCAGCAGTCCGGCAATGATGGTTAACGTGTTTTCAAGGGTAAATCCGTTTTCAATGACATCCTTTATTCCAACAACCAGCATTGCAAGGCCACCTATTACAAGCGCTATGCCTGCGGCGGTAGACCCGAACGCAATGGCAAGACCTCCGGCTAGAGCGGCGGCACCAGCGAGCATACCGAGGAAGTTTTGCATATCAATGCCGTTGTTCCATGCGTCAAGCCAGAAATAAACCAGTGCGAACGCGCCTGCGGCAGCAAGCGCAATACCTCCGATCATGCTCAGACTATCGGTAAACAGGCTTGCAATTTTCCACGCCAGAAGGCCGGTTGCTATAGCTCCAACAAGCCCGAGAATGGTGTTTAACTCGTCCTCTGTATCATCAAATCCGGAAAAATCGGGTGCTATCGTTCCAGAGCCTCCTCCGCCGCCGGACGTATCTTCGGTCAGCTGGTTGATCTCGTCAAATCCGAGCAGTTGCTTTTTTGCCTCTTTTGCAGCCGCTCCCGTTCCGTTAAGCGCGGATGTTTGCTTATTTAATGCCTCTGCTGCCGCTTTCGATGATTCTACGGTCTTTCCCGTCAGCACTGCAAACACACTTGCGATTTTGTTAATTATTGCGGCAAGGATGTTGACGAACTTCGTAAACGCTGGTATGATGATATTTACCAATGGTTGTACCAGTGTAAGCAGAGCACCCTTGAGCCTTGCAATGGCCGCAGTTGCTTCCGGACTGACCTTGATCACATCACCAATCCAATTCCGAAACTTTGAAAGCGCCTGCGTAATAACTGTAAACACAAGCGCAGAGCGAACGACAGATTTCATTCGGCTGGCGAAAGTTTTCGCGCTTTTTTCCGCCTTTTTGACACCAGCGCTCATTTTCTCGGTATTGCGTCCAGCCGAAGCGAGTTGCGCGGCGAGTTCTCCCGCCCGGCTCTTGGAGACATCAATATCACCGTTGGCCTTTTCAATTTCGCGGTTATATCTGTCAATCTTGTTGTTAACCTGATCCCACTGGTACTGTAGCGAAGTAACCGTTTCCGATTGCGCCCCTATCGCACCGGGAGATGCGCCACTGGCTTTTAACGCTTCGAGCTTCTGCTTTGCGTCATCCAGTGCCACGCCCAAAGAATCGGCCTGCTCCTCTAGCGGTATTTTCTTTGCCCCAGCTTGGCTTGCCTTGATTTCCAGGGAAGCTATTTTCTTTTCCAGTTTATCAAGCTCAGCTTGTGCTTTTTTGTTGTCGATCTCCGTGCTGAAAATGATTGAACCGTCAGCATTTGTCATATAATCACCTGCTCTTTTAATGCGCTATAGGAACTGTTGAAATTAAATGATAAAATAATGCACTGGGGGATTGCCTTATGAAAAAACTGAAAACAGTATTCATTTTTTCCGTAGCGTGGTTCTTGTCCGCTCTTCTTATTCTGTCTCTTGCCACGGCTATTTTGCCTGCAAACGAAAACGGAAAAATCACTGTTGGCGCTGGGTATACAATAACTATCCTCGTTGTTCCAATAGTTTGCGGAATTCTGAGTGCAAAGTATCTTTCTAAGAGGTATTACTTTGCCAGAAAGGTCACCCCGCAAATGGTTCGTGATGCAATACAGCTATTACCGAATCTCGAACCTTTTTCAATCTCCATGCTTCAAAGAAAGCTTGAAATACGGAGTTTTAACGTGGCGTCTGACTTGGCAAACGAGCTAGAAGAACTTGGATTTGTTAAAAAGTATCCCGATTTTACGTGGAAGATTATCCGCAATCAGCATGGCGCTATTGCCCGCCCGGTGCAAAAAATGGGAATGTCTGCCATAGATTGCATGGAAGGACACGCTTTTGAATTCTGGTGTGCCGATATTTTGAGGAAAAACGGGTTTATTGATGTCGAGGTCACCCGGGGTAGCGGCGATCAGGGCGTTGATATACTCGCGAAAAAAGCTGGCATAAAGTATGCGATACAGTGTAAGTGCTACGCAACAGATCTAGGGAATAAGCCAGTGCAGGAGGTTAACACCGGGAAAACAATCTACCATTGTCACGTTGGTGCTGTAATGACAAATCGCTATTTTACGGAAGGCGCAAAGCAAGCAGCAGACGCAACTGGTGTTCTTCTCTGGAACCGTGACGACGTGAAAAAAATGGCTGAAATTGCGGGTGTTTTCACGTCCACGCCTTTATAATTTCGTTCTCCGTGTCGGAATACTGCGTCCTTATATCCACAGCGTCCCTGTTTCGCCGGTAGAAGTCCTTATCCGCTTTGTCTTTCAGTTTTCCTTTCGCCTTCAAATCCCGTATCCGCACGATCTGTGCAAAGAAGCAATCCCCGATTTCCATGTAATATGAAAGAAATGTCCACCAGTGCAAATACGGCATGGAGCGGACTTCCGTCCCGGCAATGCGGTTTACCGGGGCAATCAGAATCGGAAAGTCCTTCTCCCAGTCCATCAACTTTGTGGCGTTTTTGCAGACTTTGTCGTTGCCACCATTGATAAACCAGTAGCATTTTTGAACAGCCTCGCCGAAATGCTCTGCGGGCATATCAAAAAATCTTTTGTAGAAGATTCCAAGCATCCCGATTCCCTTTTCATTGCCTGTCAAATCCGGGTCTTCCAGAACGCAGAATATATCCAGAATCGCCCGAAAATCCGTCTCAATATCATAATCTGTTCCGCATACGTTGACAGATGTCGGAAGTTCGTACATCATCGGCTGTACTTCTTTGTATATTTCGCCAGTTTTTCGCTGTGGAACGCCTTTTCCCGCTTAATTCCATCATCGAACTCGTCGATAATGGCAAGCATTAAATTCATCCACAGGGGCATCCCCTCCGCGCTTGCATACACGCTCATTTTGCCGAACAACGGCTCGCATACAGGGGTATCGAAGCAGCCGTCAATCGTCTCCCGCATCTCTGCGTCCAGCTTCCGGAGGTAGTCAAACGTTTCTCTTGTACTCATGTTGTCCGGGTTCTTGCTTTCCTGCTTCCGGGACAGCTCGTCGAGCGCCGAATAAATTCGGTCGGCAAATGCGGGGTCTGTAGGGTTAAACCGAACCGTGCATTTATCGTTAAGCCTATACTCGATTTCGCCAGTATTCAGTGTCAGTTCTTTCATAATCCCTCCAAAGATTTCGGGGCGGCTCTCACCGCCCCGTATTTGCATCAGGTATCAGCCGTGAACGTAACGGTTCCGGCGCTTACCGCCGCAGTACCTACCGTGCGTGCGCCGCCGTATGTAATGTCCATCGGCATTCCAACAAAGCCGCCGCCCTCGCCGCCAAGGCTGGACGGCTTGACCATACAGGAGCTGTAGCGCTCTGCAAAGGCCGCCGTATCCTTAGTACCGGCGTACAGATGCACAATCAGCATATCCTGATTGGTCAGTGCTGCCACGTTCTGCTCCTTGACAGCCAGGTTCCAAATTTTCAGAACCGCAGCGTCTCCGGCGTCCAGATCGCACGGGTCAAAGGTCTGCGTGATGATTGGCTTTTTCATCGTGCTTCTGGTCGTACCGAGGATATCCTTGTTGGATTCCTCCTGCCAGTCGTATTCCATGCTGGAATCCGTGACGCGGCTGCCAAGCGGCGACCACACAGGAGCAGAGGTTGTTCCGGTGTTCAGGTACGCGATCAGCAGCTCACGGTCTACGGTCTGGCCGGATGCGGTATTAAACTCTAAATCTGCCATTATTTCACCTCATAAATCGTTTTTTGAATTGAACGGACAGCTGTACCATGTACATTGCCGTTCCTTCTTCGTCTGCACCGTACAGGACGCCGTTCTGCGCGGTGATTTTCTCCGCCCTCGGGTCATCCCCAAAGGTGGGGGCATTGCCCATAACGGACATTTTCTGCACCCACTCCTGAAAGTCCATGACCCAGCCCGCATTTTCAGATGCTCCGGTATCATCCCCCGGGGACTTCTCGAACACGTAGTACAGCCCGAAATTGTACTGGTTGACCACGGTCGTGTTCCCGAGGATATCCCGTGTTCTGGAAACCTCCACAAGCCCGGAGGGGAAAACACCGCCGTTGAATGGAATCTGGTCTGTGTAGTCAACATGGAAATCGCGGAAGATATCCGCGCCGGGGTACTGCCCGATAAAGTCCTTGATTTTTTCCAGCGCCGTCATATTCCGCTCCTCCTGTTGATATAAGCCTGTAGGTCGTGCGCAATTTGGTCTTTCTCTGCCGCCATCATGCGTCTGTCCCAGAACGGTCCCGCCTGCTGGTTCTTGGTGGTGTCATAGTTCAAATCCCGATCAGTCGCTCTCAGCACGGTTCCTTTTCTGTACCGGTATCCAACTCCCGGAATGAAAGCGGGGCCTTTTCCGGTTTTGGCATTTACCATGACTTTGCCGTAGTACTGATACCGGGCGTATGGTGCCATAACCGTGATCTCTGTCGGGCTTGAGATATACTTAAGCTTCGTGGAAAGCACACCGGTTCGGAACGGCATGTACCGCGTTATCCGCTTGTTCACTATCCGGGTAAGCTGCATCTGCACATCGCCGGTTTTATTCACGCCAAGCCTTGTCAGGATGGTGTCGACGGGCTTCATGTCAACCTTTATCCGTGTTTTCATCCGCCCGCCTCCACATGAACCAGCTTTCCGCCCCAGTATTTGGGGTCAACGTACTTCACAACAACCAGCCCGGGAACCTTCACCGGAATGAAGGACGGCCACTGCGCCGCCGTGATTTCCTCCCCGGAACCCAGCAGCACCTTGTCCTCCGGATAAACGCATACCTCCGAACAGGGAATGACCAGCAGAAAGGAATTGACTTCCTTACTGCCGGTCTTGTCCACATTCTCGGTTTTTTTGTAATCCAAAAAGGCTCTATCGTGTACCGTTCTGGTTACTTTGTCGCCGTCCCGGTGGTATACCGTGACCGCCTGATTGCACAGCCGGTAGTCTACGGGGCAGCTGCGGCGCTTGATTCTCACCATAGCTAGCACCCCCGGTAGATATCGAGATACAGGCAGGCGCATCGGTACAGCTCCCGCGACTGCCCCTTGGCGCTGACATCAACACCGTTCCCGCTACCATAGCTCACCGAAACGGAGCCGATAGACGCAGACTGAACAGCGCCGCCCTCACCGTTGGTAATCAGATCAAAGCCGTAAATAGCCTCTGCCATGGCGCACACGGCAAGGGCTTCGGAGTTCTCCTCCGGTGCCTTTACCGTGTATATGCGCTTGTATTTTGCCAGCTGCGCCGCCGCACGGGCTTCACACGTGTTCCAGTCCTCTGCGGGGATAGCGTCGCCCCGAAAGCTGCTTATGTAAAAATCATAGTCAATCATCAGGGCGCCTCCTTTCCGTTACGCGGTCTTGGGCTTCAGGATAATGCCGTTCAGCGCTGCCGCCTTGAGCGTGTTCTTAAGAACGACACCGGCAACCAGCTCCACTTCGCCCTTCTTCACAGCGCCGGGGGCTTTCAGATCGGGCATATAGCTGTTGATGACGCCGGTTCCGGTGGGGGAAATGCCGTGGAAACCGTCCAGGGCGATATTCACAGCGTAGATGCTGGAAGTACCGGCGGCGGTGGTGCTGGGGGTGGAGGTGTCGATGACATCCACGGACTTGGTGCCGTTGTAGTACATACCGGCGTCCATGATGGGGATATCGCCGAAGTACTCCACAGCCCTGCCGAAGTCGTCCTTCTTGCGGTCGTAATACCCCGCACGGCGGGCAGCCGCCCGAACTTTCAGCAGCATGGCGGTGTTCATCAGCAGCATAGAAGCGCCGCCGTCCACCATGTGGGTCAGCTGATCCAGCTGGTCAACGAAAGCATTGGCGTTGCTGTCCAGCTTGGTGGAATCGGACAGGTCAATGTCCGTAGTGAATTCGTTGGAGGTGCCCGCCAGAGTCTTTCTCAGGCCGTCGAAGGTGTTCGTGACATACCCGGTGCCGGACGCGGCGGATGTGCCGTTGATCACCAGATTGTGGAAATAGTTGCTGGTTGCCTTGATCTTCTGCTGCGCCTGGAATGCCAGCTCATCAATGGCTCCAGAGGTGCTCTGAATCACGCGGTCAACCTGGAAGGAACCGCCCATGATAACGGCCTTGGCGGTCTTTTCCTCCCGCTTCGCCTCGCCTGCGGTGTATTCGCTGTTGATAGCACGGACAGCCGCAGTAGAGGGGGTTTTCAGCTGAATGTAACCGTAGGTCAGAGTGGAACCGCCGGTGCCGGGGGAAATGGCGTTATCAAACACCAGTCTGTCCAGCAACAGAGAACTGCGCCGGAACTCGTCGACCACCTGCTGATCGACCTTGTCGGCCATGCCGACCTTTGCTTCTGCAAGAGTAATTGCCATAGTTAAAAATCATCCTTTCACTTCATGTTGTAATTTGCCCTGAGCGCACCGGCGAGGGTCGTCGGTTCGCCGTTAGGCTCCTGCTGTCCTGTACCGGTCTTCCCGGCATAGGGGGGCGGCGTTTTGCCGTCATCGAACAAATAGCCGCTGTCCTTCCGGAGAGCTTCCAGAGCGGCCTTAATGTCCGTTTCCTGGTTCTTGCTGCTTCTCAAAGTGTCGATGTCCAGCAGCGCCCGAATTGCCTTGGTGCTTTTACCCTTTGCACCGGTGATGGCGGCATCTAGGGCGTGGGAGAATTCCATATCCGCGATCTTCCGATTGCTCTCGGCAATGGCATCGTTGTACTTCTTTTCCCAATCCTTGGCGGACTGCTTGATGGTATCGATGTCCTGCTCCTTAAAGCCGGAAATGGTTTTCTGCGCCTCACTCAGCTGGCTCTTGATGGTGTCATAGTCAGCAAAAGGCTTCTTAGCAGTTTCGATATCCCGGCCATTCTCTGCCATGATCTCGTCAATGATCTCCTTGCTCAGGGGCTGGTCTCCTACCTTGAAATTCTGCAAAAACTCACGTTTCATATACTTCCTTTCTCAGCTATGCTTTGTTATATGGGGGTTGCGTCCCCTGCTGTCGGCTTGTTTTACGCCTGCCACGGCAAAAATGGTATGAAAAAAGCAACCGTTCGGAAAACCCGAATAGTTGCTTCAATCAACTTGATTATAGTGGCACTTCCCATCGCGCCATGCGCCGCATGATTCCTTTTTGCACTCGATGAATTCTGCGGTGTTGTGTTCTATCACCTGTTGTAAAGTCTGGTTGCCGCTTTCGTCGTACTCCTGCGTCGTCTGCTGAGCCAGATGACGGTTTACTGCGTATGGGCAGTACATCATGCTTGCTTACTCCCTTTCTCATAGTTTTCTGCCGCCTTTTCCGCTTCTCTGGCCTGTTTTGCGCCGAACCCGGGCATTTCCATGCGCTCATGCTGCATCCGCAGCCCTGCCGCTTCGGAAAAGCGCTTATATTCCTGATCCAAAACCTGGTATTTGATCTGATCGCGCTGTAAGTTCTCTTTGTCCCCTGTAGCCTCGTCAACCAAAATCTTGCGCTTCTGCTTCCGGATGGCGGATTCAAGCCGCCGCTGACGCTGGGTAGCCTCATACGTGGTGTAGTGCTTCCCATCGTAGTCAATGCCTTTTTCGTTATCTTCCCTGAATTTGGCCAGTTCCTCCGGCGTGTATTGCGGAGAATCAACACCGAGAATAATCGGGAAAGCCGCATGGCCACAGTTCAGCGTACCGATACGCCGCACAAGGGAGTTATTCAGTTTCTCGTATTCTGCGTCACTGTACTGTCTGCCCTGAATCGGCTCATGGTCGGGGGCGCTGGCCGCGTGAGCGGATATCTCCCAGCCGTCACAGCCGAAATCATCGTGGTTCTGCTGGCTGATCTGCTCCTGCATTAACCCCAGGCCACCCATAACGCTACGCCGGACAGCGGCTTCCATGGAGGTATGAACGCCGGATTCATAGTCGATTGTGACAATCCCCTTTCCCGCCAGATTCCGGGTAGCCTCCCGGATGGCGGAGGCATAATCCTGCGCCCCCGTCGAAACCTTCGTAAAGGCGAAATCGCAAGCCTGTCTGTAAGCGTCTGTAAGCCCCACAGCCTTGCCATTCGGCATGACAGCACCCATCGTCTGGGTGATATTGTCCAGCTCAGAATCGGCAAGCTGCACCGCCGCAGACACAATCTGCTGCAAGACCTCATTACTGCGGAATGGCACCGCCTGTACATAGGGGTGTTTCCGGATGTCATAACTGTATCCGGTTTCCCCTGCCTGTTCTATCAGCCGCCGAAGCTCCCGTTGGGATACTTTCAGCCGCTTTCGAAGCTCCTTTTTTAACTGCCGCTGAGAAATCCCCAACTGTTGAAGTCTCCACGTCTGATAAGCCGCCGTGCTGGTGAATTGGCCAGCTTCCGCAATTCTCCTGGCGATATCCTCAATGAGAAACTCCGTCACCGGGGTAATGAGCTGCTGCGCCTTATCTCCAAGGGCTTCAATCTGGTCAGCGGTCAGCACAGTTATTCACCGTCCTCGACGACTTCCGGCATGTACTTCTTCCGAATTTTCGCTAACTGTGCTTCCGTATCCCGGGGCATGTTGAATTTCCACGCGAGTGCAATCTCAGGTTTCAGCAGCCCCGCCGCGACCATGTCCTTGTAGTCAGCCCAGGTCTTTTCCTCATCGAACAGAACGCCGTTGCCCCAATCCACGGCAATGGAATCATCTTCCACGTCGTGGGCACCGGGTATGCGGTACATCCGCCCCAGAACGCCGCACAGTCTGACGGCCTCTCGCAGTGCGCTTTCCCACATCTGCTGGAAGTCGATAATCGTCAAGTTGTAATCGCCCTCGGAGGATGTCACCTCGGTAGCCGTTCTTTCTGCGGCCTCCACCTCGGACAGCAGCCCGCGCTTTAAGCCTATCACGTTCTCCACATTCCGAAGATATTCCGTTTTTCTGGCAAGATACGACTGTTCCCGCAGCGCCGGGGAGAAAATAGTGATGCCTATATCGTCGGGGGATTCATCCACTGCGGTAAATACGCTTGCGGACAGGTTTTTCCGCCCGCCGACCTCGTCAACCTCCAGCATATCCGCGCTGGCAATAATCCGGCTTTTCCCACGCTCGAACTCTCCGTTGATCTGCGCCTCGTTCCGGTTGATATTTTCAATCAGGCCGACAGCCGCGTCATAAACGGATACGCCATCGGGGCTACCGTCCACACTGTTGTCAATCGGCGTTTTCAGCCATGCAACGCCGACGCTTCCCAGTGGCTCAGGGAACGTGTATTCTTCTGCGAGTTCCGCATACTGTGGCAGCTCTGTAAGCGCCACAGCCTGCCCCAAGCTGTTCTGGTCGTTCGACCGATACAGTCTGTTGGTAATGGTCAGATACCCGCTATCATCCACCGTGCGCCGTTCCAACAGTGTGTAATAGAATCTGTCACGGATGCTGTGTTCTGCCATGCCGATGTCAGTCATATTCCCGTCCCCGTCCCGGCCAAATACCAGAATGTTCGGTCTGCTCACAACTGCGAAGCGGAAACCGCTGCCCGTCGGGATAGGCTTTAAGCCGCTTTCTCCGCCGATCAGGGCTTTTTGCATGGCGCTTTTCTTTTTCGCGTCTGCCGCATCGAGGATTTCGGAAACAAACGCGTCTTTGCTGGATGCCGAATACTCCGAAAATGCCGTCTTTGTCAGTTTACGGACGATGGTATATGGAATCCGCTGGCACGGGTCATAATCCGGGGTCGCGGCCTTCTCATAATACAGATTCTGCCACCTTTGGATGGCCTCTTTCATTTCCGGAGATGTCATGTCAACGGCGCGAAACGCCATTTCATAATCACTGTTCGGATAAATCACGCTTTTCTCCTCCTGCGTTGATCGTGATGCGCCGCAGCGCACGGGTTGCATACTGCAATCCCTGTATATAGGCGTTCAAAGTATCCACTTCCGCCCGAAGCTGCCGATTTTCCGCTTCAAGCGTCCTGATATCGGCTTGCAACGACGCTTTCGCCCAAATAGGTGCCATATCCACGATCCATTTACGAATCCGTTTCATCATCGCAAATTCCTCCAATAATCTTTCGTGCCTGGTGGTTTCTGCGCATGACGGTCGCGCAGAAATACCGGATATCATCCATGGCATGATCGTTTTCCTTCACAGGCTTATCCACTTCTCCCTTGTCGTCCCAGCGGTACAGGCCAAATTCCCGAATCGCGTCCTTGCAGCCAGAGCCGATTTTGATAACACCAGCTTGGAGCATCATGGCCGTCAGGCGAATACCGTACATAACATCATTCTTCGCTTTCCTGACGGAGAAACGCTTGTGTGAGCGAATGCAGGCAATAAAAGAGGCCGCAGACGGGTCAACCACAATGTGCCGGATATCCCTGTCACCGGCTAGCTGTTCGATTGCCCGGTAGTATTCCTCATCCGTTAGCTGTCGTTGCTGTTCCCTGCCGGAATGATAGAATTCCGACACCCGGACAGCAACGCCGTCTCTGACGCACCACAGGCCAGCAGAGAACGGGTTCAGTGTTCCATAGTCACAGGATATATACCACTCTCCACATTCCGGTAAATCGTGCGTGACGTGCCTCTCTGGGTCGAACTCATACACAAGCCCTTCCGCAAGGCACCACTGCCCCAGGATATACCGCCGGTAGAAAATGCCGGTGTACATCGCCCGGTATCTGGCTCGTATCTGCTCCGACAAGCTCAGGTTATCCTCCATGGTGAAGTGGAGGTACAGAAGGTTCCGTTTCTGCCGTTCGTCGATCCATTGCTTTTTGAACCAATGCTCCGGGCCTGCCGGGTTGCAGTTGCACCAGAACTTGGAGCCGTCCACAGAGCAGCGGCCGGTTGCCTGATTGACGAAGCTCTCCGGCATCAGGGCGATTTCATCCAGAAGAATTCCAGCCAGGGTAATGCCCTGCACCAGATCTTGGGAGCCTTCGTCCTTACCGCCAAAGATGTAGTAATAATTCTCGGTGCTGCCCCGGGAGATAACCACCAGGTTATCCGTCCGCCTGTCGCGTATGGTGTATCCCCTTGCCGGAAGCATCTGCTTGACCACAGATAGAACATTCCGTCGGAAGCTGCCCACAGTTTTTCCGCACATTCCGAAATTCTGGCCGTTGAAGCTGTGCATCGACCATTGAATGAAAGCCAGCGACATACACACGGTTTTCCCTGACCGGATGGCTCCATCTGCTATGATTCCGTCTGCGTCTGATACACCGGATTCCGGGAGCCACCAGGTGAGTATCTGCTTCTGCTTCCTGGAAAAGGGCTGAAACCGAAATGCAACCTGTTTTAATCCTCCTGCCATATCTGTCCCGCCTCTTCTCGAAGTGCGTCCATGAATCCGTCATCCGGTGTGGGTTCTTCCACGGTGGAATCCCCAAGCAAATCAACCAGCACCTTGGCGCATCTGGCATCTCCCCGAACCGCTGCCTCTGTCAGTCCAACGATCATGGCCATCTGATTGTCGATATCCTCAGGATTCACCCCGTCACGGGCAATTTTATTCCGCACACGTCTGTCTGTTACTGGCAAGGACAGGTACAGATCAGCTGCTTGTTTCAGGTTCCGCTTTCGACGGCGGGCGGCACCGGAGGCAATGCCGCCAGCTGTTCGTATTCTTTTCTGTTCTTCCTCTGTTCTCTGGTCGAAGGGAATAAGGTTCTTCGTTCCATCTGCCACCCGTCACCACCTCTCATTCAGGATAATAAAAAGCAACTCGGCAAAGTAGCTTACCAGTTGCTCATCATGCGGAAATAGCCAATCTTGAATTGGTCTTTCCGATAAATTCCTTAATTTGCGCATATTCCCAGCCGCAGTCAACAAGGCCGCTCACAAGGCGCTCCATGGACTGCACAGCGGCAAGTTCTTCCTGCGGAAATGCGTCCCGAAGATTGTCCTTTGCGTCAAGTCCATAATCCCGGCGAAGCTGTGCCGCATCTTTCCCGAACAGCGCCTTGTAGATGCAATTCGTGTAATTGGAATACGCATGTCCGTGCATCCGCTCGTCCTCTCTGGACTGCTGTAGAGCCTTTGTCAATGCCTGACGAACGGCAATCCCTTTTTCACGCTCAATCAGCTTGCCTTGCAAGGCGGCTTCCATGGCATTGAACTGCTTTATGTACGCTTCCTTGAACTTCATAGCGAGTTCTCCGGTGTATCCCATTACCAGAAGCGTAAATCCGTCCCGCGTCATAACAGCCGCTTTCTGCGTTCTTCCTCTGCTGTCTGTGTACGAGATATCGCCAAAATTGGCGGTATTGAATTCCTCGCTGCACCCAAGTTCCCGAATATCGCGCATTACCTTGTCGTGCTGTTTCCCAAATGTTTCGGCCACGTCCAAACTTGTGACCATTGGGCGTTCCTGCTTCCCGAACTTTGCAATTTCTACAAACATTGCTATCAATCCTTCCTGTTGATTAAAATGTTTTTGGAATTGGTTTCCCACCTGTGGGCGTGTGGGTCGTACTTCACCGAAAAGCTACTACCGTCTTTTGGCAGACAGTCAGCCCCCTGCCGACGGGTACCGGCATATTGCAGCCGGATTGTTCGCCCCGGCCTCTGTCGGATTTGGGATTTGGAGGGCTGTACAGGATTTGAACCTGTGACCTGCGGATTAACAGTCCGTTGCTCTACCGGCTGAGCTAACAACCCACATATCCCCGGCTTACGGTGCCGGGGAACCGCTTTGCCCGTTTCCGGGTTTCGTCGCCGGTGGGAGGCCATCGGCGATATATGTGGCGCGAGGCCGATTTGAACGGCCTTCTGTTGGGGAGAGGGTACCCGACTCGCTGTCTGCCGCGCCATGCAAAAAGAGGCTCAGGAACAGTCCCAAGCCTCTTGCGCTTTTTCTTTTTTACCAGTATAGCACATTCAAACTGAAAAATCGTCTCATTTTTTTCTCATTTTTCAGCTTTCAGTCTGCCCATACAGGCATAGCGTGAAATGTCGTAGTGCTGAATCCCGGCGGCGGTAAACCTGAGCTTTTTCCACTCCAAGCTCTTCACACAGGGCATCGACGTTGCCTCTGGCCGGGCTTATGTAGAATCTGCTCAGTATCTTCTTTTCATCGGCGCTAAGCGATTCAAGCCCGGAATCCACAAGCGACACCCATTTTTTCGCCTGTTCCAGCGAACGCGCCAATTCCTCGCGGTGAACGATATTCGACAGCATCATATCTTCCCGGCCGGAGCCACCGCCGCTTACCGGCGTACCGTCAGCCGTGGCGCTTCGGATACTCTGCATAGCGGATTCCAGCCGCGCCATTTCTTCGGGAATGCTTTTCAGGGACTGTTTCTTTGCACTGTACTCCTTTAGCTTTTCAATGGCTTCATACTTCCAGTTCATTCCGTTCCTCCTTGCATATCTTATTAAATCCCTCTTTAGCTCGGGCAGTTGATTATTTTGTCCATGCCGTACCACTCAGTTTCTTTCCGCAAGTCGGGCAATAGTTCAGGGGTGCGCCCTTTCCATCGTTGATATAGTCCAGGCTGCGACAGGCGGCCCGGTCTGCCCGGGTAAAATACCGTTCAACGATTGCGACGGAAATATCCACCCGCTGGCCATTAGTCAGAAACCGGTCGGCGATTTGCCGCTTGCCATCGTACGCCTCGCAAAATAGGCACATTTTAGAAATTCTCCTTTCTTTTCTTATTAAATCCCTGTATAGATACACACAATACACACAAGATATAAGATTATATTTAATATATACTATACAGGGATAAAGCTATAATATTAAATTCCGTCTCCTGTTTTTCGTTTTCGCCCTCCTTTCTGTGCAATTCTTCCCAGGCGGGCAAGGCCGCTTTTCCCCGCTGACGAATATGTAATTGCAGCACCGGCTGCCTTCGTAGTATCCGAAGAAATACCGGCACCCGACGCAATACTTCCTGCCGTCCTTGTATTCCATATTGCCCCCTAGAGAACAGGAAATCTCACAATCCCGCCGAGCATCCCGGTTTCTTGGCATATCATAAGCAGTTTTGTCTGCGCCGTCATCCGAATTTCAGCCGGTGCCCGTTCCGTTGCCGTGTGCAAGACGGAAATACACTCAATCCCCTTTCCCTTGTCCGCAGACAGCACATAGGACGCCGCAGATACCGCAGAGGCGAACCACTCCGGGACGTTGCCGTAGGCGTATTTTGCAAACATCCTCCGGAGAATCTTTTCCGGGTCAGATTCTTCCTGCTCGATGGTGGTTATCTCCCATTCCCCGGACTTGGCGACCTCTTTCACTGTTTCGGTCAATTTTTTTGCAAGCATCTCGCGTGCAGTCTTCACGAGCAACGCATCATCAAATTTGAAATCCTGTTCTGCCATTATTCATGTACCTCCAATTCCTTATTTTTCCTACTGCTAATTCTTACGATATCGGCAATGTAGTTTGCCTCCCCTTTTTTTCAGCAATCCGCTTTTTCTCCGCTTCTTTCAAGGCGTTAACCACCATTCAGAAGTTCTTCCCGATTCACCCGGATACCAATTTTTATAATCGCCTGTACTACGGCATCTCCGATAGCATCCTGGAAGTCGCTTAAATTCAAGCTGGCAGGTGGTGTGTAGCCGTTAAGTTCTTCCATTTTCATCCACCTTTCGCTCCCCATAACTGCAAAAAGCATTGCCGTCTACCTCGTTAGGGGACATGCCCTGCTCATATTGCCAATGATAGCAATACCCAAATGGCGTTCCTCCTTTGTTGGTTAGGTACTTGCCTATTTCCTCAAATTCAATGCAGTCCCGGCACCTTACCACGGGGACGGCATCAACGGTAGGTGTCTCTTCAAGCACTTCGCATATAAGTTTATGCGAATAACCATCTGGCTCATATGCGGGGCTGATATCGTACTCCGTATTTTCAAGCGCGTCCTCAAATTCGTCAGCATCAATCAGCCTCATAAAAATTCTCCTTCCTCGGCATCTCTTTCAGCCAGCGTCTGACGGCGAAGAACCGAATGCGTGGCGGCTGATTCTTCGCCCACCGCTCAATAGCGGCGGCGTATGCAATCCTAGCGTTAAGGCGCTGACGGTGTTCTTGTCTTTCACTCATTCCGGTTTACCCCCTTTAGCCCCGCTGATAGGCTACAATGCTTTTGATCTTGTCGTAGCTTTCATCTGTTGTTATAAAATCCTGTAATACAGCATCAGGGCTGGTAAACGCAAAATAAATCTGCGTCCCGTTCTCCGTTGGCCATATATCCTCCACCCAGTCCAGATTAACCAGCCGGGGCTTGCCCTGCAGATGCACCTCGATAAAATCAGCCATTCTCTTCGCCTCCTTCCTTCGGCGGTTCGGGAAGCGGCATCCAGTGGGTAACGTATCCGCTAACTTTCCCCAGCGCCTCACTCACAAAGCACGGAGTTTCCCGATAGCGTTTGTCCCCACTAGAAAACTCCATAATTTCAATCCCTCTAGGAGCAGCGACAAGGTAAAATCCCGCTTTCTCCGGCAACCTCTCACCACACGGAATCCATCTTGTCCGCTCCAACGCCTCCATGCCCATTCGGCAGGCTTCGTTTACCTCGTCCATGCCGTCATAGCACTCCCGGTGTTCCGGGTCAAGGATTTCAATTGCTCGGTCAATCGTCATTTGTTTCGTCCTCCAAATCCATTTTGCATCCACACCCCGGGCAGTAGTTGTACCCCAGCAGCTGCACATCCTCGTCAATCTCAGCACCACTCTCCGCCGCAGGCAGAGCATTGGATTGTTACAAGACTGTTCCAATCATCGTCGGTTCGCAACCATTCCCCATGCCGCACCGGCTCCGCATCGGCGGCGGGAAGTTTGCGTATCTCGGAAAAAGCCGCCGCATAATCGCCGCTTGTGCGCTTTACGATTTCCATGGCCGCCTCCCGGCTAATGTAATCACTCATTTCAATTCCTCCAAACTAATCTGCCCATCAATGGGCGTATTGTCGGCCTCTTTCCGCTTCCGTTCCGGGACGACTTCTCTCACAAGGGGCTGGCGGCTTATTGCCCGATTGAATGCCCCACAAGCCATCCATCGTCCCGCCCAGTCCGTCGCTTCACTATGGGTAAGCCCGTATACTTTGCATTTGCAAAGCACTTTATCGTGATACTTGCCCTTTATGAAGTTGCTACACTCCCGGCACGTATGCCCATCCAAAACGCCGAAAAACCGGTGCATCAGAGCAAGTTTACGTAAGGCCATTATAGTTCCTCCATTCCGGGCGGATGCTGATAAGTACCGATTTAGCCATTGTCAGCCCTCCGGTTCCAAGCCTCAATTGCCGCGGCTTTGTTCTTACAGCAGCCACTTGAAGCCCCGCATCCTCCAGCAATGGAGTCACAAACAACCTGAAACTGGCTGTTATATAAGTCGTAGTTTTCATCGTATTTGTCCATAAGCTCAATTTCCGCAACACTTCCAACAAAAATCTTTGTTCCCCCACAAAACGGGCATGGCTTCAATTTGGTTTCTTCCATCGTTATCTCCTTCCCACCCGGGTTACCCCGGGCTTATCGCTTGTTTTCATTCTCCCAAAAATCTCCACTCCAAAGCTATCCATGCAAATTCATAGGGCAAAGACCCTTTCCGGAACTCTTGCGCAATCCTGTTTGCATTGTTCCTCTTAACGCCTTTCGACATCAGCAGTTTTACAAAACGTTTTCTTGTCATTGGTCTCTCCTAACAGTGTCGATTTCGAGGCGGTTAAACCATTTCCGTGACCTCGCGAAAATGGTCTATCCCCACTGTTCCGCCATTGCGGCGGCGATGCCGGGGGAAGTTTTGCTTCTGGCCTTTGCCCGGAACGCCTTGCACACGGTTTGCGATTCCTCGCAGGCAATAAGTCCTTTCATTCCGTCTCCTCCACCGGGGAGCGGAGCCAGGTAAGGCAGCATTCTTCACAGCTGGACATATCTCCACACAGTTTGGCCTTTACGCAAATATACGGCGCTACCCTTATCATTTTTGCCAGCTCCTCATCCGTCATGTTCCGGATGCGGTCGGCGTTGGTCATCGGCTCATACCGATCTTTCAAGCCTTCATCGTGAATGCAGCCGTCACAAGCCGCCCATCCACCCGGGGCAATTCGGTACTTGCAGCTGGTGCATAGCTCATTTTTCATTTCCCATTTCCTTTCTGTTTTCCTTTATTCCCCCACCGGCTTGAAACAGCCGTACATTTTCGCTTTGCTCACTGAAAATCCTCCATACTTGTCTGCCCCGGTAGCACATCGTACTCCATCCACCAGCGGAACACATCTTCTGCGGTAGTCCAATCTTCGGTAGCCCAAGCCGGTTCCTTGTTCCGCCGTCTGCGTTCCTCCAGCATCCTATCGAACGCACGCAGATAGAGATTTTTGTACTTCGGCCACCGGGTGAACTCGGTTTCCCGGCCTTTTCTGCCAGCCAGGGGGCATCCGATACACCCAACCCGGCATTGCCCCTCGGCGTATAGCGGGTTCATCGGGACTTTCGCATCTTCTAAGAAGCCGTACACATCCTTGTCTGTCCAGTCGATAATCGGGTTTACAACTCGTTTTGCTTTCAGGCGGCAGTTTTCAAAAAGCATTCGCTTTTCGTCATTGTCGTTGGCAAGAATGATATTTTTATCCTTGGTTGCACCCAGTTTTTCGTAGATTCCACGGTTGTTTTTCCTGGATACAGATTCAGCCCAGCGAACGCCGGTGCAGATAAACCGCCCTGCGCCACCTGTTTCTTTCAAGACGGAACAGCAGTACCGCATCCACCGGGATGGCGGTATGAGCACTTGAGGAATTAAGCTCCACATAGATACCCGCTTCCCCTTGTAAACCGGCATGTTCACGGTGCACTTGTATCCTTTTCCCTCTAGCCGCTTGAACTCACTTCTGACAAACCGCACCGTTTCTGGGGCATCAGCCGTGGTGTGGTTGTGTTGGAACTCGCAGGGGATACCGGAGCGCACCGCAAGCTCGGTGATAACCCCGGAATCTTTGCCGCCTGAAATGCAGATCACCAAAGGCTGCTGATACGCCATGAGCGACATTTCAGAGGCGGCTTTCAGACGATCGATTGCCATCTGCTCCAAGTCATTCATTCTCGATAACAATCCCCTCTCTCACCAAATCAGGGTGCTCATACCGGAAAAATTGGCGTTGTTTTTTGTGGTTTCCAATTGATTTCATGATGTTTTTGTTCCAGTTATCGATGAAATATGCTTCCCACGCCTTGCATCCGTCCCCGTTGGTGGGGCAATCGTCCCGCGTGCAGTTCCTGCAAAATGGGCTTTCCGAATCGATGTACTGGCCAGGGCGTTCCTTTTCCTTGTCTACTTCGTTTTTCATACTCCACCGCCTTCCGGTAGCATTTCAAAGTCCATCTTCCCGGCCAGTTCGGCGATAAAGCTCTTTACCGCTCCGGGGAGCTTCTGGTAATCGTCCTCCCGCTTCTGGCACACTTGGAACGATCTCTGGAAATTCGATGCAACCACTGACTGCACCGTTTCTGCGTCCATCAGCGCCCATTCCTTGAGCTGGGCGGGGCTTCCAACCGTCCGCTGTACCGCCGGTGGCAGCTTACGGAACTCGTCATCTGCGCCGTACACGCTGTTTCTCAGCGCACCGGCAACCAGCCCCCATGCCTCCATCTGGGTCATCTGCTGGGGCGACTGCATCCGATGTAGCATATCTTTCAGCTTCCCGATGGTGGGCATAAAGCCGCCGGTATCCGTCGCTATGTACGCTTTTGCAGCGGCGGCAACGGCCTCAAATGGCTCCTCGGAGAACATATCTGCCCAAAGATTGACTTTCACGTTTGCCGCCTCTTTGGACATCCCCCGAAAAGAATCGGGATAATTTGCCTGTAAAAGCGTGAGAATCTGGTACGCTTCCTGTTTATCCATTCCCAAATTCCTCCCTGTACATTTCTGCCAAACGGTCAACGCCGCTGGTATAGCCGCTGCGGGTATTTGCGTTGCCTATTCTCTGCCTTTCGCTCTTCGTCCAGGTGACAACGGCGGACTTCCAGTCCGTCATGGGGCTTTTGCCAACCATCCAGCCTTTCGACGCATAGAACGCTACAAAGGCTTCCGGGTCAATGCGGTACCCCTTTTCCTGGCAATACTCCGACACCTGCTCCACCGTAGGCGGGGTGAATCGCTTTTTCTTTTCGCTTCCCCCTGCAAGGGGGTTAGGGGGATAACATTCGTTCTCTTTCTCTCTCTCTTTCTCCTTCTCTTTCTCGCTTTCGCCTTCTTCTTGCTTGCAGTTTGCTTCTTGTTTGCTTCCGTTTTGCTTACCGTTTGCTTCCGCTTTACTTGCGGTTTGCTTACTGGTTCCGCCGTTTTTCCCAGACTTTGCTTTCCGTCTGCTTGCGTCCAGATTCGGCTTGATAAGCATAAAGGCAATGGCGGCGGCGTCAGACATTTTGTCTACGTCCGGGGCATCGTTAAACAGAGCGTATTTGCAAATAGCGTCATAGGCTTCTGCCCTTGCGGCCTTGTTTTTTATCTTGAAAACCGCTTCAAAAAATGAGCGGTAAAAAGTGAATTGGCTTCTTGCTTCGTCTTCCATCTCACACTGTGTCACGGCCTTACCTCCCGTATTTCAACCTGTATGTAATCCTCGTCGTGGAAATTGTGGGAAACGCTTTTCAGCCAGCGCCGGTTATCGTCCTCGATGACACGGCCTTTCATGGCATCCACGATCATCTTTCCCATGATTGCATGGTTGTCGATATCCAGCCGGTCATTCCAGTAGAACGTCACGGCTACAGGCAGTTTAAAGGGTGTTCTGCGAATGCCCTGGGCGTTCATGGCCGCCAATGTAAGCCAGTGCCATAACTCAGCGTCTTTCTTCCGCAATGCCCAGTGCTTCCCGGCGTAGTACGCATTCATGCCGTACTCCTTCGCCCACTTCTTCTTTTCCGCGCCGGTCTTCGGGTAGGCGATTCTGAAAACTTCTTTTGCCACGATTCTCCTCCTTTTGGAGTTGGCGGTTTAACCTCCCACCGCCAAGGGAAAATGCAAACTATACTGTCAATCTTTTTAGGGAAAGATTGCTTTTTCCGGCCTAGAACGGCAATTGTTCGTCCTCTCCATCCAGCTCCGCGAAGTTCGCCGCAGGGGCGGGAGCCTGATACGCCGGTGTGCTGTATCCGTTGTCAGCCCCAGAGCTGGCCTGAGTGCCGCTTTCCTTGCTGCCGCAGAAATAGATGTTGTTTACAAGAATCTCCGCCTGACGGCGCTTCTGGCCGTTCTTGTCCGTCCAGTCCCGCAACTGTAATCTGCCGGTCGCTACGGCCATCTGGCCTTTATGGAAGTACTTCTCCACCATTTCGGCGGTGCCGCCCCATGCGACACATTCAATAAAGTCAACTTCCTTCTCGCCGGTCTGCTGATTCTTGAAATCCCGGTCACAGGCCAGCGTGAAGCTAGTCACAGCCTTTCCGGAAGCAGTGCGGCGAAGCTCCGGGTCTCGGACGATTCTTCCCTGCACGCTGATTTGGTTAAGCATTTGCGGCCTCCTGAGAAATCACCTCGCCGGTGTCCTGGTCAACGTCGATGTACTCAGTCATGTCCGGGATATCTGTCATGTCGGAGGAAATATCCGTCTTTGTGGTGCCGTCCTGAGCCATACCGCGCACAAAGTCGGATTTCAGCGGGGCGTATTTCAGCACCTTTTTCAGAACGGTTTTCTTTGCCATCTCGTCAAAATTGGTCTGCCATGGGCCATTCCCGAAGCTCTTAGAGAACTTTCTCGCGTGCTCGGTAACTTCCTCGATGCTCATAACCTGAAATCCGTAGCCTCCGTCCTTGGTCTTGAACATGGCGTAGTAGGCAATGGGCTTGCCGCGGTTGCTCTTGGCGGGGACGTGCCGCAGCTTCGGGTCAAGGCCAAGGGCATACTCAAACTCGTCGTTTTCGTATACGGCGTGCGCCTGAATGATGGAAACCTCACCGGAACGGTAGGCCAGATCAATAAGCCCCTTATAGCCAAGCTGGAATTGGCACTCCATCTGGCCGTGATTGCGGAAGGGAATCAGGTAAGCCTGCCCAAGAGGAGTATTCGGCTCCAAGCCCAACTGGGCGGCGGTCATCATAGCGCCAAGGAAAGACTGAGGGGTGCATTCCTTGAGCTTCGGGTTGGCGCTCAGTGCAGACAGGGTAATGCGGCTGAACCGCTCCGGGGTCATCACGCTGGGCAGTGCCGCCTGAATGGCGGGCTTCATAACCTCAATGTAGTCCTGAATGCTGCTGGGTTTCTTGCTTTTTGCTACCGCCTGTGTGGAAGCGGCGGCGTTCTGAATCATGTTTGCCATTTTTTATTCTTCCTCCTCGATAACTTTCATTTCTTTCTGCTTGTAGCACATATGCGCCGCGTAGCTGATGGACTGCATGAGGTCAAGCTCCCGCGCCCCGCGGACGCTGCTCCATGCGTGAATGATTTCTTCCCCGTTGAAAAGAACCGCGAACCGTACCTTTTTGGGGTAGACGTCCAGTTTTACGGAGTATCCGATGGTTTCACAGCCCGAAACGGCTTCCGCCTCCACTTTTTGAGGGGGGGGTAGCTGCCTGCTTTTTCAGCAGGTCACCTTCCGGTACACCGAGGAGCACACACAGCCTGCGGAACGCATATTCCGGAATCTGCCCTTTATTGACTGCGTAGCTGAGATAGCTGGGGCAGCGCCCGATTTCCTCGGAGAGAACTGCCAACGTCTTTCCGGAATCATACACGGCTTCTCTTGTGGCGGAAGTGTCGATTTCTACCATATTTGTTTTTCCCATTATTGTTCATCCTTTTTGAACCGGAAAGTTCTGCTTTCCGAAGATTTGAAATAGTCCTGTGGGATTTCTCCGTGGTCTTTCTCCCACTTCTTTCTATCGAACGTGGAGCGTTTCTGCGTCTTCCATGTGACGCTGTAACTCCCGTATCCGCCCCGCTCGGCGGTTCCCATGGTCTCCATGATACGTGCCTGAGCGGCGGCTTTCTTTTCTTCCAGCGCCTTGATCTGCTGGCTGCATTCGTCCATGATCGCCAGGTCGACGGCGCAGCCGGTCAAATCCATTTCGGTGTCCGGATCGCTGGCTGGGAACTCTGCGTTCAGGGCGTCAATGGTGGAATCCATGCCGTCAATGGCCGGGGGCGTTTCGCTCTGAACGTTCTCCCAGAAGCTTTCCTCCGCCTCTTTCAGGGCTTCCAGCTCTGCTTCGTCCCGCTCGATGACGAACACTTTGAAGTCAATGCCCAGAACCAGAACCGCCAGATACCAGCGGTCAAGGCCGGACACAAGCAAGTAATGGCAGCATTGCGCGTAGTAAGTAGCCGGGAACTCACCGTTCTTGAATTTGCTCAAGTGGAGCGCGTTCGTGGTCTTGATCTCTAATCCTGCCCGTTCACCGATGACCAGCCGGTCGTAGTTGGCGTGGGCGTAGGGCATATCGTCCCGGAATACGGTGTAGTTCTCCCGGCGTACCTTTTTCCCGGTAGCTTCGGTGAACCGCTTTGCTACGTATCCCTCCAAGTCCGTGCCGAGGCGTACCGCCTCTTTCTGGGAAATATCCTCCGGGATGACCTTCCCTGTTTTCTCCGCCCACAGGGCATACGGTGACTTGTAGGGATTCAGACCCAGAATGGCGGCGGCATCCGAACCACCAATGGTGGTAGAGCGTAGCGCTGTCCATTCCTCTTTGCTCATGGCCTCGGTTGGAATTTTCCGTATCATTCCTCCACCTCCGCTTCCTCGTTAAATTCCGTCATGGAATCGATGCAATCCAGGCAGTAGAACTCATCATGCGCCGGGATATATACCAGTTTGCTGTCTGTGATGGGACATCCGCACCTGGCACACTTCGGGAGTGCCGCTTCCCGAAAGTCGGCATCCGCCGCCAACTGTTCAGCCTGCCGCCACGGCTCCATGCTATCAAAAACGTCCATTGACTTTCCTTTCTCAATTTGATATACTGTAAGTGGTAGAGATTTTTTTATCGCTTGCCGTCCCCGGTGCTGTAACATCGGGGGCGGCTTTTTATTAAAGAACAACCACGACGTGCCCACTCTGAATTTCGGATTCCAGTGCCTTTTCCAAGTATTTCTTTACCGTATTCCGGGCGGAAAGCTTCCACATGCCTCCGTCGGCTTCAATGAAAGAAATGTTTCTTTCATTGATACGAATGAGAAATTGAGATTCCGGCTGCTCAACCTCCTGGAACGTGCGGTAAGGCCGTAGCTTGATAATGGGTCGGATGGACGCATTGGATTGAAGGTCGATGCCCTTCTTGGTGACAACGCTGGTAGCAATGCCATTGTCGTTGTACGTAACTTTGCTCCCCGTGGTGATATCGGATAGCAGTTTCAAGGCATACTCCGTATCCGCCGTGGGCTGGAATCTTGTGCGCAGAGCGATCAATGCCTCTTCAAACGGCAAGGATACCTTCTCATTCCAGCCGGGAACATCGGTCGCATTGGCAGTATACGGGTACTCGCGGTTGTTACGCAGCTCCGCAGATGGGTGGGTGAAGCACTTTACCGTTTTGTGATCGGGAATCGTGATATAAACGGTGCTGTACCTCTGTACCGCCTCCGTTTTTACAAACGCTACCATGGCATCGAGGCTGGAAAGCTGGATATTATCTACAATTTCCAGATCAGGCTTCACCTCGGCATAGCCGCCTTCTGCGTCCGCAATAAAATCATGGTTTCCGGACGTGAACAGGTGCGGCGCACATAGTTCCTGAATTTTTTCGATCGCTTCTTTCAACATTGTTTTTCCTCCTATCAGGCCATTTTGATTATTTTCAGAGACGCGGGGGCTTCCTGCTCTTCTCCGTCCATGGACATCTGCCCTGGAACCTGGGGCACCATTTCGACAACCTGACACTCTCCAGTGCTGTCATCCCCAGCAACCCAAAGGGTTGTTCTCGCGGGCGTAGTAGGCGCAAGTGCTGATTTTACCGCAACGCTGACACCGATGTTCTGCCGATCATCGTCCGGTGTAAACTCGATTGTGAGCGTCAGCTTTCGTTTCTGCGTCGGTTTGGTGTTGGGGTCAAGGATATTATCAATGACTTTCGCCATCTCCAAATCCACGCGCTCCTGAAACGCGCCCCTTGCCATCTGCAAAATTGATTTTGGATCGTACATTAGAAATCCTCCTGTTTTTAAGATGTGTATCCTTTATCGCCCTCTGACGCAACGACCGATACCGGCGCCCATCAGGATAGCGCACACCCACATTGCGGGAACTGCCGCCTTGTCTGCCAGTAAATCGGCCTGTTGCCACCAGAAAAGCACCAGATTCAGCCCCGCATAGGGGAGAACACGGAAAACGCATTCCTTGATATTGAACGGCTTCCGGTTCTCCGGCACCGGCTCCCACCGGGCATCCATGGGTTTATTCCTGCTTGCCATATACTCACCCCCTGACCGCATGATTTCGGTGGACTACGTCGAAAAGCTCCACGTTCTCATCGTCAAACGTCCTGCTCTCCTTCGTTTCCATCAAAAGGAATTCCCGCAGATGCTCATTTTCCCGGCGCAAGCGGCGGTTCATTTCCGCCATGGTGCGAAGCTGGGCAACCTCGTTCGGCATCATTTGGAGTTCTCCTTGTATGGGCGAACCTCACTCGGATGAAGTATTTGTATGAAGCCGCTCTTGTCAACCAGGCGGAAACATCCGTCCTGCTGGATATTTATCAGCACAACAATGTCACCGATGTCGAAACCGTGGCCAAACTTACCGACCGTGACAACGAACTTGTCCCACATCTTCGGCTTGCTCTCCTTTGGCTTGTCCTCCTTGCGCTTCTTCTCAAACAGCCGTTCAACGGCAACCCTTGCGCCCTCCGCTCTGCTGTAAGTATCCTTCGGATTGCACCGGGCTTCTGCGGTCTTCACGTCCCGCCCGCCACGTTTCAGCGTGGCCGTGGTAATCATCCCGTCAAAGCGGAGTTCCACGGTGCAGGGTTCCCGCGCAGGCTCCACAAGGCCGGAAATCCATTCATCCCTGAAAAAGTAGCCAGGAACGCCAAGCCACTTGCAGAAACACTCCTGAATCGGGTCCTTCGGCTTTGCATCATCACTGTAGTAGTAGGCGGTGCCGAATTCTTTACACACCTTGCTAATTGTGATTTCTTTTCCGAGAAATCGTACCATTCCGTCAACATAATTTTTGGAATCAGGCCGCTCACTCACAATCCGCACCTTATCCCCAACTTTGTACGCCATAAATAACTCCTTTCAATTTCGGCATTCTGCCGTAGATTTCAAATCACTGCCATTCCCTTGCAAACGCCCGTATCTCCTTCTCCGAATACCCCAGGGTTTTCAGGATCACCGCCGGGTTGGGGTGGAGGGTGGTCACCAGCTTTCGCAGGACGCTTACCCGCATTTCGGTTTTCCCCTTCCGATAGTTCCGAAGGGTCTGATGGTCTACCCCGGTTTTTTCTTCCAGCGCTACAGCGTTATCGCTCTGAATCCCCGCCAGGGGGCAGCAGCGGTCGATTTCCTTCCAGAGATCTTCCACTGCGTAGCGCTCGGCATACTGCCGGATTCTAGGCATTGTCTTTCCCCTCGCTCTCTTTATCTGCGGGCTTTACCTTGGGGGCAAGGATATTCGCCATATCCACCAGCCCCTCAACGTAGTCCTGGCCTTTTACAGCCGCGATATTTTCGAGAACGGTTACGATTTTCTCAGGCATTTTCATTTCCTCCTTTACTAAATTTTCATTCAAGCTGAATGCCAGCTCCCCGATATTTTCTTCACCGTCAAGCCCCGTCGAGCAATTTCCGGGTGGTCGTGCCTTTTACAGGGGGATGGATACCCAATACCCAGAGCCATAAAAGCGGGGGCGCTCATATTGTCACGGTGTCCTCTGCATTTACACGGGCTTGGAACCGTCCAAGGCTGCATTACACCGGGCGGGTTGCCCCGCGTGGTCTGGTTTGCTAGGATTGCTTGCTGCTAAAAATTTTTGAAAAATGTTTACCCAAGCCCCTTGAAAACTTTCTTAAACTGAGTTAAAATTGTTCCGTGCCTACTGGCATAGGAAGGAGTGGTCGCCGTGACCAAACTTTTGACTTTGCCTGCTCCCGTCTGCATGGGCTGAGCGGCTGATTCCGGCGGAGGCCTCAGAGAAGAGGGAAACAAACACACGCTGATGTGGCAAGCAATCACATCCCACCGGGTTCAGCGCTCCATGTAGTCTGCCAGCAATACGGCATTTGCGGAACCAAAACCGCAAAAGTGGCGGAGTTCCTCAAGAAGTTTGAGGTGCTGTCTTAGGCGGCGAAAGCCTGCAAGGGGCATAGGGTAAACAAATTTGGTAGCAAATCGGTGGGAACAGCACTCCTGCCGATTTGCTGTCTGTTGAAGTTCTTCTTCAACTGTGTCTTAAGTATACATCAACTCCGTCTAAATGTCAAGCCCTATTTTAAGAATTTTTTGGACTGAGTTGAAAATAGTTCTTGATTTTAACTAGAACCTGTGGTATAGTTATGGCAAGAGGAAAGGGGGTGGTATTATGGATACAATCGCAAGCAGAATTATAGAGGTATGCGCAAAATGTGCCGATGGGAATATGAGCGCGTTCGCGCGAGAGATTGGAGTTACCCCGGCATACATCTCTAAATTGAAGAATGAACCAGATCGAACGCCGAGTGACCGCACGATCTCCGATATCTGCCGCATCTTTGCCATCCGAGAGGAATGGCTGAGAACAGGCAGTGGAGAAATGCAGCCGCCGATGACCAAAGAGGAAGAAATAGCCCAGCTTGTGAACGGAGCCATTAACGGTTCCAGCGAGTTCAAGCGGGCAGTTATCAAGATGATTTGTTCCCGGACGGACAGCGAGCTGGAAGCCCTGGAGGCCGCGCTCCGAAGCGTATACGAAAATCTATAAAAAGAGCCGGGGCGCTTACCTGAAACGCCCCGGCTCTATGTACATTCGCTATTTTAAGAATCCACGCACAAACCCCCGCACCTGATAAAGATAGCCCAACGGCAGCTTTCGCAGTTGCTCCACAATCCACGCAATAATTTCCTCTCTGGTCTCCATATTTTGTCCCTCCATTGTGTATTTATAAACGTTTGTTTGATTACATAGCGTATAATAGCACGTCATGTGTCCAATAAAACGGACTAATTAGAAAAATGCACAAAAATTTTTCTCTTCGTTGAAATTATTTTCCGAACGTGGTATTATTTTATTGTAGAATTTTATGGAAAGAGGTATCCACTATGAAAAAAGTAATCGCTTTTCTGCTTTGCCTTTGCCTGGTACTGTCCGGCTGTGGCGCGTCCACGGCTGAGACGCAGCCAGAGACTACAGAGGGCGCGCCTACAACGGTAGCCACAGAAGCACCCGCCGAAGCGGAAACGGAAGCGCCCACGGAAGCGGTCGCCGCCGAAGAGGGAACCATTGCGGAAACCGTGGTGTATGACGATGGCACTTTCAAACTCACGGCGAAAGAAATTGACTATTCCGATGACTACAGCATCAAAATAAAAGTCCTTGCGGAAAATAACTCTGATAAAAACGTTTCTTTCACTGGAACTCAATTCTCAGTAAATGGAATCACAATGTATTGTGGATTACAT
>OJKY01000334.1_pt1 | contig 42087 bp, 33 predicted proteins | sample 1596571 | NCBI WGS metagenome assembly OJKY01 (sample SAMEA4350170, study PRJEB24818) | metagenome | biome: human; feature: gut; material: faeces | place: Denmark | collected 2013-09 | reverse complement strand
GACCTACCCATTGAAGGGGAAGGACAAAATGGAACAGACGTCTTGGAAATGATAGAGCGTCTTACCCCTGATATCCTGGTGCTGGACATGAAGATGCCCGGACTTTCCGGGAATCAGATATTGGAGCAACTCACAGAAAAAAATAAACAGATATATGTTATTGTGATCAGTGGCTATGATGATTTTGAATATGCCAGAATAGCTTTAAAATATGGTGCAATTGATTATCTGTTAAAGCCAATTAATAGGAATGAGTTTAACCAGGCGTTGGAAAGAATTTATAAGAATAAGCAAAAACTACAATTCCAGGGAGTCGAACGTAAAAAGAATGAGTTGGAGCAGATTAAAGACGAAATAGATACAAATTATATGAAGGATATCTCTTTAACGAATCTGTCAGAAGCGCATTTTATGAATAAAGATGTCCTATCGAGATTATTTAAGAAAAAATATGGTGTCAATATTACGAGTTATATTAATGATGTTCGGCTAACGCAGGCTAAAATATATCTGGTAGCAGGATACAATAGTGCGCAGGTATCGGAAATGGTAGGATATCATGATAGCAATTATTTCAGTCGAGTATTTAAAAAGTATTATGGAATATCTCCAACGCAGTTTGTAGATGAAATGAATCATAGTTGAAAGAAAGGATCATTTGAAAAAATGGTCCTTTTGTCGATTTTGTACTAAAAACAGTCAAAAATGTCTATATCATGATGCATAATTAACATATATGATATAACCATGAAAGGCAATTTCAAATGTAAAAAGGAGGGTTACAAATGAAAAGCAAAAACATAGTATCATTGGGTATCATGGCAGCATTATTTACGGGAATGGTGTTGACAGGCTGTGGGCAGACTCAACAGATGGGGGCAACAGAACTGGAGACACCGGAAACATCAGAAAAAACTGGAGCAACCGGTGAAGTGGTAGAACTGGAATTCTTGTTCGGAGATCCGAATAGAACGGAGATTTTTAGCAGAATTGTGGATGACTTTAATAATAGTCAAAGTGCTGTGCATGTGACATTTAACGCCACAGGTACCAATCACCTGGAAGAATTAATGACAAGACTTGCAGCGAATGATGCACCTGATATAACAAGTCAGTTACAGGGGTATGAACTGGCAAGTTATGTGGATGCAGGATATATCAAAGACATAAAAGATGAGCCATTTATGAAATACATCCGGGACACAGAGCTTGATACAGTTACCATAGATGGTGGGGTATATGGTATTCCGATGGATACACAGGCATGGGGTGTCTTCTATAATAAGGATTTATTTGACAAGGCTGGTATTTCGGAAGTTCCGACTACGGTAACAGAATTAAAGGACTGTGTAGATAAACTCAAAGCAGCAGGAATTACACCATTTGCCGCAGGGTATGCAACAGAATGGACAATTGGACAATTCCTTGGTTATGGTGCATCTTCGATCCTGACTCCTGCAGCTGTAGAACTGGGAGATGATTATAAAAAAGGAAACTGGTCTTTTGACCAACCTGGAATCGATCAGGCGTTTAATGTATTGGATATGGTCGGTGATAATACGCAGGACCGGCCTTTTGATACGGATGTGTCTGGACAGTATGCAACCTTTGCTAAGGGAGATGCAGCTATGATGCTTCAGGGTAATTGGTCTATCTTACAGATCAGGGAGTTAAATCCCGATATTAGGATGGGGATGTTCCCACTTCCAATCTCTGATGATCCTGAAGAATTACTGTTTCCTAAGCAGTATGGTTTTGTGATCAATATATTGAAAACGTCCGACGAAGATCCGAACAAGGCAGAAGCAATAAATCAGTTTATGGAGTACTTTTTAAATCCGGAAAATGGCGGCGGATATTATTACGATGAAATTGGTGTACCTACGGCAAATGCATTTGCTGAGCCAAAGCTAGATGAGGCATCTGAAATTCTGCAACAGTATTTGGAAAAAGAGAAAACAGTATTTACTTATTACGCATATGAACCAGCTGGATTTGATGCTGAATCCTGGAAAGTAACAGTAGAATATCTGAATTCCGGTAATAAGGATCACAAGAAGCTGATTCAAAACTTTAATGATGCATTTGATAAATATGCAGATGCATTAGAATAAGATTTATGAAAAGACTGCAGAATTAGAGTTCATATTATTTAATTGTGCAGTCTTTTTTACAATAGGAGATGGGCATGAAGAATAAGAAAAAAAGAGTAAGAGAGATTACAGATTATATTAAATTTGTATTTCCTATGTTAGTTTTATATATATTGTTTTTTATTTTTCCGCTGTTTCAGACAATTGGTTACTCTTTTACAGATTACAATGGAATAAATCCAAGAAAAGAATTTACGGGTCTGACTAATTATGTAGATGTATTTCAGGATAAATGGTTTTATAATTCAATGCTGTTTACTGGAAAGTCTGTAATATTGATGATTTTGTTAGCTAATGTATTGGGCTTTCTTTTGGCATTGGCTTTGAACACAAAAATAAAAAGCAGAAATATATTGCGTGCAATTGTATTTTGCCCATTTGTCTTTAATAATGTAACGGTTGGATTTATTTGGCAATTTTTACTTGGAAGATTCATGACAGACCTGTATCCACTGACTGGTTGGAAGGTATTTAATATTGGATGGCTGTCCGATAGTAGCCTAGTCTTATACTCAGTGGTTTTTGTTAAACTATGGCAGAGCATAGGCTATTTTATGGTTATTTATTTGGCAGGATTACAGTTGCTTCCACAAGATCCTTTGGAAGCAGCGGTACTTGACGGTTGTACGGGTATTAAGATGATTCGTTATATTACAATACCGTTAATGAAACCAACAGCGTTTGTATGTATTTTTCTGGCAATCACTGAAAGCCTTAATATGTTTCCATTAATTATGAGTTTAACAAATGGAGGACCGGGTCATGCTTCTGAAAATATATCTTTATATATTTATAATGAAGCATTTAAGAGCCATAGGATGGGATATGCTTCGGCTCTAGCTGTTATACTTACCATTATTATGACCATAATCGCTGGCCTTCAGATGAAACTGACAAGGGAGGACGCGGGATGAAAAAAGAAAGAAAAGTTAATATGCTTCTTGCCATTGTTCTTTGGCTAATATGTGTTGCCATGTTTTTTCCAATGGTATTTGTAATTATTAATTCCTTTAAAACTTTTGGGCAGGTAGTCATGGAACCTCTTGCATTGCCGGCAGAGTGGAATCTTGATAATTTTAAGGAAGTCATGAGAACCGGAAATTATCTTAAAGTATTTGGAAATACGATTTATTTTGCAGTTGTAAGTGGAGTTATTGTTATTACACTGGGTGCTATGGCAGGGTACAAGCTGGATAGAATGAATAATCGTATTGGTGAAATGACATCCATTGTTTTTATGATTGCAATGATGCTTCCGTTTCCGGTTATTATGATACCACTGGCGGTTGTTGCATCAGATCTTCATATTACTAATAATTTGACTTTGGTGTCGGTATTGAATGCAGGTTTTTCTTGCTCGTTGGCAGTAATTATGTATAAGCAGGCGGTAAATTCTATTCCGAAAGAACTGGATGAGTGTGCATATATGGATGGAGCAAGTGGATATAGTTTCTTTTTCCGGATAATTTTTCCATTGTTAAAACCGATTACAGGAACTGTCGCTGTATTATATTTTATTCGGTATTGGAATGATTTGATGCTTCCTATGATTCTTATTTCCAAAAAGGAGTTATATACTATACCGTTGTCACAATTATCTTTTTATAACCAGTTTACGCAAAACAGATGGAATCTGCTGTTAGCCTCAGGTCTTATGGCAATTATCCCTGTTGTGATTCTTTACTTATTTGCACAGAGAACCATTATCAGTGGTGTAGCAGCAGGTGCAGTGAAAGGATAGAAAAATGTATAAAGAAACTAGGATGTCAGAAGTAAAAATAACAGATGGCTTAATATATAAAAAGCGTAATATAGTTAAAGAAAAAACAATCCCTTATATCCGAAAGGCATTAAATAATGAACTGGATGGTGTTGAACCAAGTGGAGCATTTGAAAACTTCCGGATTGCAGCAGGAGAATCGGATCGCAATTTTTATGGTCTAGTGTCACAGGACAGCGACGTGTTTAAGTGGATGGAAGCAGTTTCTTTGAGCTTACAATATGAAAATAAGGAAATGCAAGCGTATTTGGATGAGGCAATTGATTTATTGGGACGGGCGCAACAGAAAAATGGATATCTGAATACTTACTATATTATTCATGGCTTGCAGGATCGGTGGCATTATCTTAAAGAGTCTTGTCAGTTATATTGTGCAGGACATCTTATTGAAGCAGCAGTATCGGCCTATCAGACGATCCAGAATACAAAGCTGCTTGAAATAGCAAGAGCATATGCTGATTACATTGACTATAGTTTTGGATTAGAAGAGGGAAAGATTCATGGATATGATGGGCATGCGGAAATCGAGCTGTCACTTTATCGGTTATATGAGGAAACTGATGAAGAAAGATATAAAATATTAGCAGATTATTTTGTTGAGGAGCGAGGGAAAAAACCATATTTCTTTTCGAAAGAGAGTAGAAATCAGATGGTACGGAATAATCTGGTCTATGAACTTGAGGAGAATAATTATCAGCATTCGCAGTCCCATCTGCCTATCAGGGAACAAACCGAGCCAGTAGGACATGCAGTTAAAGCAATGTACTATTATACGGCAGCCGTTGATAAAGCGAGACTGAATGACGATAAGGAATTGTTTGTACATATGTGTGATCTATGGCAAAGTGTTGTGTCTCAGAAAATGTATCTAACAGGTGCGATTGGAGCATGTGCATATGGAGAAAGCTTTTCTTATCCATATGATCTTCCGACAGATCTGATGTATGGAGAGACTTGCGCTGCAATTGGTCTCTTTCTTTTATCTTATCATATGCTACTGGTAGAAACAGACAGTAGATACGGTGATATTATGGAGAGAACCTTATATAATGCGATTTTGGTTGGAATGTCGGAGAGTGGAACGGAGTTTTTTTATACAAATGCTTTGGAAATTGATCCAAAGAAATGTGAAAAGCGACAGGATTATTCACATCTGAAGTCAAAACGGCAGACATGGTTTGATTGTCCGTGTTGTCCTCCCAATATTGCACGGTTACTTATGGGAATGAACAAATATATATATACCGGTGATAGAAATGAACTAAATGTTCATTTATTTATTGGAAGCAGTATTCAGAAGGACGGTTGGGAGGTACAGCAGGAAACTGTGTATCCGGATAATGGGAAGGTGAGATTTCGTGTGAAAAGAGATGATTCTGAAAAAGGTGTTTTCAGAGTAAGGATTCCAGATTGGTGTAATCATTACAATGTTTCGATGGACGGTGAACAGTTGAATGTGACAATACGGAAAGGTTATTTGGAAATTGCGAAAGAAGAATGGAGTAAAGAGAGTATACTGGAAATCAATTTTGACATGCAACCTCAAAAAGTTTATGGAAGTCTGAAAGTAAGTTCCTTGACAGGAAAGACAGCCGTTGCGTACGGTCCACTTGTGTATTGTGCAGAAGAAGCAGATAATCAGGATCTTCATACTTTGTATATAAAAAGAGATGGCAAGATGCGATATGAGGGCGGAAGGTTAATTGTTGATGGATATCGTGCAATAGAACGGAATGACGGTCTGTATGGGGTGAAGGCTCCGGATTATGAAGAAGCCAGACTCTGTCTGGTGCCGTATTATTCGTGGGGAAACAGAAGTAAAGGAGCTATGACAGTATTTTTGAAGGAGAGGTGATCATATAATGAAGCATTCACAAATGCAGATTGAGGACTGTTTTTGGAGTCCAATTATATCAAAAATGTGTAATGATATTATACCTTATCAATATGAGGTTTTAAATGATGAAATAGAAGGGATTCCGAGAAGCCATGCAATAGAAAACTTTCGTATTGCGTCCGGACAAAAAAAAGGTAAATATGTTGGCATGCTGTTTCAGGATAGCGATGTCGCAAAATGGATAGAAGCAGCAGCCTATTCTTTAAAAGTGAATAATAATGCTGAAATTAGGGAGAAAATTGAAAGTGTGATTGATCTCATAGAACAGACGCAGCAGGAAGATGGTTATCTGGATACCTATTATATCTGTGAAAAACCGGATCAAAAGCTAAAAAATATTGCACATGGACATGAAATGTATTGTGCAGGACATTTACTGGAAGCAGCGGTTGGATATGCGGAGGTTACTGGGGAAGAACGTTTCTTGCATATTATGGAGCGATATATAAAATGGTTTATGGATCGAATAGGACCAAATAAAAATCAATTGCATATTTATCCAGGACATCCGGAACTGGAACTTGCTTTATATAAGTTATATCAGTATACTGGAAATAATCAGTATTTGGAATTTATGAAATATATCCTGATGGAGAGAGGAAAGCAGCCTTCTTTTCTATTAAAAGACACTGGTTACGGAGAACAGTATCACGATAAATGGTTTGCACTAGAATATCATCAGGCACATAAGCCTATTCTTGAACAGACGGAAGCAGTAGGACATGCAGTCCGGGCAATGTATCTCTATTCTGGTATGGCAGATCTGGCGAAAACACTTGATGATGAGACACTGTTTAAGACGTTAAAAGTGCTCTGGGCAGATGTAACTACTAAAAAAATGTACATTACAGGAGCGATTGGCTCTGATGAACATGGCGAAGGTTTTTCAATAGCTTATGATCTGCCAAATGATCGAGCTTATGCAGAAACCTGTGCTTCTATTGGATTATTTATGTGGGCACGTAGAATGCTTAAGTTGGAGTTGAACAGCGACTATGCAGATGTAATGGAACTAGCACTTTACAATGGAATATCAAGTGGAATGTCCGAAGATGGAAAACAGTATTTTTATGTAAATCCTCTTGAAGTAAACCCGGCTAAAGTTCATCAGAGATATGATTTGAAACATGTGCGGTCGAGTAGAGTGACTTGGTTTGGATGCGCATGCTGTCCTCCGAATGTGGCACGTATTTTGACTTCGTTAGAGAAATATAGTTATGATATATCGGATGATTCCAATAGTATAGCCATCCATTTGTATCTATGTGGGCAGATTATTATGTCGGATGATAGCGTATGGAATATCACAGGAAAATATCTCACGGATGGAAAAATTGAAATTACATATTCAGGTGAAGAAAAGGATTTTACATTAAGGTTAAGAAATCCAGGATGGAGTACAGCATGTGAGATCAGAATTAATGGTCTACGGATTAAGGCAGAGAGTGAGCAGGGTTATTTTTACATTTTGAGGAAATGGAAAAATGGAGATACTGTTCAACTGAAGTTTGGAATTACAGCACAATTGGTATATGCCAATACCTATGTGGAGGACGATGCAGGGAAGGTTGCTGTAATGAGAGGACCGGTAGTTTTTTGCCTAGAAGAAGCAGATAATGGTAAGAACTTATCGGAATTGATGATTGGAACAATTGAAAGTCATTGTGAGAACAGTGTAATACTAAATGGTTACCGTGAGCATACGATGGATTCTATAGCATTATATTCTACAAATCCGCCAAGTATCGAAGAAACAACCATAAAAGCAATTCCTTATTCCCACTGGGGGAATACAGGGGAAGGAGAGATGAAAGTGTGGGTAAGAAAGGTTTAAATTTAAAAGCTATGACACAAGAGAAAAGAAATGCCATATCCGGCTTGACAACGCAAAAAAATGAGATATATAATAGCGGTATATCAAAAATGCATTGACGAAGAGAGTAACTTTTCCGCAGAAAGGCAAAGCGAACCGGTGATGGTGAGAGATCGGTGCGAGTAAGGGAATCGTGAAAATCACTTCTGAGCTGTCAGAACAAAAGCCCAGGTCAGTAGTTCTGAACGGAATCCCGCCGTTACCGGGAAGCATATCACTCCTGTGAGATTACACATGTGGAATCATATGGGAAGTATGTTGTAAGAGGTGGTTAACGAATGCATGAGCTTCGTCCTGTTACGGGACGGAGCTTTTTTCATCCTCAGTTTCAGAAAAGAAAGGAAGCACAGTATGTACAAGCAGGTACCCACAAGCCTGAATTTTGTAGACCGCGAGAAAGCAGTCGAGAAATTCTGGGAAGACAACGACATTTTCAAAAAAAGTATGGAGCATCGTAAGGAAGGCGAAACCTATACCTTCTACGACGGACCGCCTACCGCTAACGGTAAGCCTCACATCGGTCATGTAGAGACCCGTACCATCAAGGATATGATCCCCAGATACCGTACCATGAAGGGATATATGGTTCCCCGTAAGGCCGGTTGGGATACCCACGGACTTCCCGTAGAACTGGAAGTCGAGAAGATGCTGGGTCTGGACGGCAAGGAGCAGATCGAGGAATACGGTCTGGCACCTTTCATTGACAAATGTAAAGAGAGCGTCTGGAAATATAAGGGAATGTGGGAAGATTTCTCCCGTACCGTTGGTTTCTGGGCGGACATGGATAACCCTTATGTTACCTATGATGACAACTTCATCGAGTCCGAGTGGTGGGCTTTGAAGACCATCTGGGATAAGGGACTTCTGTACAAGGGCTTCAAGATCGTTCCCTACTGCCCTCGCTGCGGAACCCCGCTGTCCAGTCACGAAGTGGCACAGGGCTATAAGGCAGTCAAAGAGCGCTCCGCTATCGTACGTTTCAAGGTAAAGGGCGAGGATGCATATTTCCTGGCATGGACCACCACTCCCTGGACCCTTCCTTCCAACGTTGCACTGTGCGTGAATCCGGAGGAGACCTACCTGAAGGTGAAGGCTGCTGACGGTTATACCTATTATATTGCAAAGGCATTGGCAGACAAGGTACTGGGCAGCCTGGCAGAAGAAGGTAAAGCAGCTTACGAAGTACTGGAGACTTATGTTGGTAAGGATCTGGAGTACAAGGAGTATGAGCCTCTGTACAAGTGTGCGGGAGATGCCGCTGAGAAGCAGAAGAAAAAGGCACATTTCGTGACCTGCGATGATTATGTAACCATGACCGATGGTACCGGTATCGTTCATATCGCTCCTGCTTTCGGTGAAGACGACAGCCGTATCGGACGCAACTATGAGTTGCCTTTCGTACAGTTCGTAGACGGCAAGGGTGACCTGACCGCAGAGACTCCTTATGCCGGTAAATTTGTAAAGGATGCAGATCCTCTGGTATTAAAGGATCTGGATGCAGAGGGCAAGCTGTTCGATGCACCGAAGTTCGAGCATGATTATCCTTTCTGCTGGAGATGTGATACTCCGCTGATCTACTATGCAAGAGAGTCCTGGTTCATCAAGATGACCGCTGTGAAGGATGATCTGGTACGTAATAATAAGACCATCAACTGGATCCCCGCTTCCATCGGTGAGGGACGTTTCGGCAACTGGCTGGAGAATATTCAGGACTGGGGCGTATCCCGTAACCGTTACTGGGGTACTCCGTTAAATATCTGGGAGTGCGAATGCGGACACCAGCATTCCATCGGCAGCCGTGAAGAGCTGTACAAGATGAGCGGCAATGAGAAGGCGAAGACTGTAGAATTCCATCGTCCTTACATTGACGAGATTACTATCACCTGCCCCGAGTGCGGCAAGCAGATGAAGCGTGTTCCCGAGGTGATCGACTGCTGGTTCGATTCCGGAGCAATGCCTTTCGCACAGCATCATTACCCGTTTGAGAATAAGGAACTGTTCGAGCAGCAGTTCCCTGCCAACTTTATCTCCGAGGCAGTGGATCAGACCCGTGGATGGTTCTATTCACTGTTGGCAGAGTCCACCCTGCTCTTCAACAAGGCTCCTTACAAGAACGTTATCGTTATGGGCCACGTACAGGATGAGAACGGCCAGAAGATGAGTAAGAGTAAGGGTAATGCGGTAGATCCTTTCAACGCACTGGAGACCTACGGTGCAGATGCCATCCGTTGGTATTTCTACACCAGTTCCGCACCCTGGCTGCCGAAGAGATTCTCCGGCAAAGCCGTACAGGAAGGACAGCGTAAATTCATGGGTACCCTGTGGAATACCTACGCATTCTTTGTACTGTATGCAAATATTGACAATTTTGATGCTTCCAAATATACACTGGAATACGACAAACTGCCCGTAATGGATAAGTGGCTGCTGTCCAAGCTGAACTCTACCGTTGCAGAAGTAGACAGCAATCTGGATCAGTACCGTATCCCCGAGGCTGCCAAGGCTTTGCAGGACTTCGTCGATGAGATGAGTAACTGGTATGTAAGACGCAGCCGTGAGCGTTTCTGGGCAAAGGGCATGGAGCAGGATAAGATCAATGCTTACATGACGCTGTACACCGCACTGGTGACCATCTGTAAGGCAGCAGCGCCCATGATCCCCTTCATGACCGAGGATATTTACCAGAACCTGGTAAGAAGCAATGATGCATCCGCTCCCGAGAGTATCCATCTGTGTGACTTCCCTGTAGTCAACAAGGATCACATCGACAAGAAGCTGGAAGAGGATATGGAGGATGTACTGGATGCTGTCGTTATGGGACGTGCGTGCCGTAACGAGGCTGCCATCAAGAACCGTCAGCCCATCAGCAGAATGTATATCAAGGCAGATTTCACCTTAAGTGAGTTCTACCAGGAGATCATTGAGGATGAGTTAAACGTCAAGGAAGTGGTATTCACCGATGACGTACGTGACTTTACTTCCTATACCTTCAAGCCTCAGCTGCGTACCGTAGGACCTAAATATGGCAAACAGTTAGGCGGCATCCAGAAGCACCTGGCTGCACTGGACGGCAACGCAGCCATGGATGAACTGAATGCAGACGGCGCATTAAAGTTCGATGTAGACGGTGTGGCTGTGGAACTGACCAAGGACGATCTGCTGATCGACATGGCACAGAAGGAAGGCTATGTATCTCAGGAGGACAATAAGATGACCGTTGTGCTGGATACCAACCTGACACCGGAACTGGTAGAGGAAGGCTTCGTATACGAGATTATCAGCAAGATCCAGACCATGCGTAAGGAGAGCGGCTTCGAAGTGACCGATCACATCCGCGTATCCATCAACGGCAACGACAGGCTGTCCGAGATCGCCCGGAAGAACAAAGACGCCATCAGCGGAAAGGTTCTGGCAGACGAACTGACAAGCGGTGCGGAATATGCCGTATCCAAGGAATGGAACATCAATGGCGAGAACGCAGTGATCGCTGTGGAGAGAGTATAAAAGTTCTGCAATAAAATGCCGGAATAAAGAGATTCTGTGGTTTTCCCAACGGGGAGGACCGCGGAATCTTTTTTGTTTCGCAAAAACATTTACGAAACTTACGAAAACCTACGAAAACAGTTGGAATGCGCATGGAAGTTTGTTATAATATTACCTGTATTTGGTTAAGAATATGGATGAAATCATAACGCTATCCGGCGCGGAATATCTTGAGAAGAGTACAGTACCGGAGAGGTAATGGAGAGGAGAACATAGGTGAAAAAATCAGTAGCAGCCAGCGAGAAGCCGGTAAAGGCAAAAGAGTTCGACAAGGAGCTCTTCAAGAGAAGTGTGGAATATAATGTGCGCACCCTGTATCGTAAGAATCTGGAAGAAGCAGATGCACAGCAGATCTTCCAGGCAGTATCTTATGCGATCAAGGATCGTATCGTAGAGAACTGGATGGAGACCCAGAAGGCATATGAGAAGGAAGATCCCAAGATGGTCTACTACATGTCCATGGAGTTCCTGATGGGAAGAGCACTGGGTAATAACCTGATCAACTTAAAGGCATATAAGCCCGTAGCAGAAGCTTTGGAAGAACTGGGACTGGATCTGAACCTGATCGAAGACCAGGAGCCGGATGCAGCACTGGGTAACGGTGGTCTGGGACGTCTGGCAGCATGTTTCCTGGATTCCCTGGCAACGCTGGGATATCCCGCATACGGCTGCGGTATCCGTTATCGTTATGGCATGTTCAAGCAGGAAATCCGCGACGGTTATCAGGTAGAGGTTCCCGATAACTGGCTGATGAACGGCAATCCTTTTGAACTGCGCAGACCTGAGTATGCGAAAATGGTTAAATTCGGCGGCTATGTAAGCGTTCATACCGACGAGAATGGCAGAAACGTATTTACCCAGGAAGGTTATCAGTCTGTTAAGGCAATTCCGTTTGATTTCCCCATCGTGGGTTATGGCAATGGCATTGTAAACACCCTGCGTATCTGGGATGCGGAGCCTGTAGAGTGCTTCCAGCTGGATTCTTTTGACAAGGGTGACTACCAGAAGGCGGTAGAGCAGGAGAATCTGGCCCGTAATATCGTAGAGGTTCTGTACCCCAACGACAATCACTATGCAGGTAAGGAGCTGCGTCTGAAGCAGCAGTATTTCTTCATCTCCGCATCCGTACAGGAAGCTGTAGAGAAGTACATGAGAAAGCATGACGATATCCATAAATTCCATGAGAAGGTTACGTTCCAGCTGAACGATACCCATCCTACCGTAGCAATCGCAGAGCTGATGCGTGTGCTGATGGATGATTATTATCTGACCTGGGAAGAAGCATGGGAGATCACCACCAAGACCTGTGCTTACACCAACCATACCATCATGGCAGAAGCATTGGAGAAATGGCCTATCGAACTGTTCTCCAGACTGCTTCCCAGAATCTACCAGATCGTAGAGGAGATCAACCGCAGATTCGTTCTGGATATCCAGCAGAAGTACAGCAATGTACCCGGCGTGGATGTACAGGAGAAGATCCGCAAGATGGCCATCATCTATGATGGACAGGTGAAGATGGCAAATATGGCTATCGTTTCCGGTTACTCAGTCAACGGCGTGGCAAGACTGCATACCGAGATTCTGGAGAAGCAGGAACTGAAGGACTTCTACGAGATGTTCCCGGAGCGCTTCAACAACAAGACCAACGGTATTACCCAGAGACGTTTCCTGCTGCATGCGAACCCTCTGCTGGCTGACTGGGTAACGGCTCATGTAGGTGACGACTGGATCACTGATCTGCCGCAGATCTCCCGCCTGAAGGTATATGCGGATGATAAAAAGGCACAGCAGGAGTTCATGAACATCAAGTACAAGAATAAAGTACGTCTGGCAAAATACATTTTAGAGCACAATGGTATCGAAGTAGATCCCAGATCCATCTTCGATGTACAGGTAAAGCGTCTGCATGAGTACAAGAGACAGCTGCTCAATATTCTGCATGTAATGCACCTGTATAACGAACTGAAGGAGCATCCGGAACTGGATTTCTACCCCAGAACCTTTATCTTCGGCGCGAAGGCAGCAGCCGGTTACCGCAATGCAAAGCTGACCATCAAGCTGATCAACTCCGTAGCGGATGTGGTGAACAACGATCCCGCCATCAATGGCAAGATCAAGGTTGTATTTATCGAGAATTACAACGTATCCAACGCAGAGATCATCTTTGCGGCAGCAGATGTCTCCGAGCAGATTTCTACCGCAAGTAAGGAAGCGTCCGGTACCGGTAACATGAAGTTCATGCTGAACGGTGCCCTGACTCTGGGAACCATGGACGGTGCCAATGTGGAGATTGTAGAAGAAGTGGGCGAGGAGAATGCATTCATCTTCGGTCTGTCCGCACAGGAAGTTATCAACTATGAGAACCATGGCGGATATGATCCCATGGAGATATTCAACAACGATCAGGATGTCCGCAAGGTACTGATGCAGCTGATCAACGGAACCTTTGCACCGGGAGATCCCGAGCTGTTCCGTCCGCTGTACAACTCTCTGCTGAATACCCAGTGCACCGCCAAGGCAGACACCTACTTCATCCTCAAGGACTTCAAGTCCTACGCAGAGGCACAGAAGAGAGTAGAAGCCGCTTACCGCGACGAAGACAACTGGGCTAAGAGCGCTATCCTCAATGTGGCATGCTCTGGCAAGTTCACCTCCGACAGAACCATCCAGCAGTATGTGGATGAGATCTGGCATCTGGATAAAGTGGTACTGAAGTAAATGGAAAGTTACGAAAGCATAGCCGCGCATAGGCATAGTGAAGACAGCGATGGGCGCTCGCGCATGATTCGCTGTCTTTACTTATGCCGAGATGCGGCGAACGCCGCGATATGAAATAAGATTGGCAGCGTTTTATGCTGACAATCTTATGAATAGCGTGGCTCATTGCGGAGGGTTTTATCTTCGGGACATAGTAGAAGAAAAATGTAGATTACGCCCCGCTTGTCGGAAACTTCCGGGGCTCAGCAGAGAAAAAACATGGATTACGCCCCGCTTGTCGGAAACTTCCGGGGCTCAGCAGAGAAAAAACATGGATTACGCCCCGCTTGTCAGGAACTTCCGGGGCTCAGCAGAGAAAAAACACGAATTACGCCCCGCTTGTCGGAAACTTCCGGGGCTCAACAGAGAAAAAACACGAATTACGCCCCGCTTGTCGGAAACTTCCGGGGCTCAGCAGAGAAAAGACGTAAATTACAGGGCATTTCGTAACGTAGGCTATAATAAATGCCGCGATGCCCACCGTGGAAGGATGTTCCGTTTGCTGTGGACGTTCGTGGATTGAAACTACCATCCGCAATGAGCCACGCTATTCATAAGATTGTCAGCATAAAACGCTGCCACTCTTATTTCATATCGCGGCGTTCGCCGCATCTTGGCATAAGTAAAGACAGCGAATTGTGCGCAAGCGCCCATTGCTGTCTTCACTATGCCTATGCGAGGCTCATTGCTCGCGTAACTTTCTATTTAGTCGTTCAAAGCCATGTCTTTCAATTTCGCAAACAAATTACGTACCGGCTTAGCGCTTAAAATTACCAGAGTTATGGCTGCTTCAGAGAAGATATAGATAGCATTGTAGGCGAGGGAGTAAGGCAGGGGATCCCAGCCTTCCCAGGCATAGTAGCCGAAGAAGATCCATCCGGAGATCACGGCAAACACATATCTTCCAAGAACCCCGGCAATATATCCCTTGATCAGTCCTAGCTTCGCATTGGAGAAGAGACCGGACAGTCCCAGAGCGCCGAAAGCAAGAAGATAGTCTACCACCAACTGCAGGGGATATAATACATAGGGATCTATGAGCAGCTGCAGGACACCGTAGGCTACACCTGTGGCAATACCGGCACCCAGACCGAACCAGTAGCCGGGCAGGCAGATCACCAGCATGGACAGCAAAGTAATGGAGCCGCCGGTAGGAAAATGGAACAATTTGATATTGGAAAGAACGGTTCCCAGGGCAATGGCCATGGCACAGAATGCCAGCTGCTTTACCGTAAGCTTGCTGCGATTCATCTTATGATCACCATCGGAAACAGTGGGAGCTACAGCAGTCTTTTTCATCTGCATACGGGTAAACAGGATGGCAAGTGCCAGCAGAGCGATCAGAACAACGACCAACAGAACATTTCCCAGTGTGGTGGGGTAATAGAGAGTTTCCCCCCAGTCAGTGTCAACAGCAGTGTACAACATAAAAAAATCCTCCTTCGTGTGCGCGAGGAGGGACAACATCGTATTCATACAGATAAACTCTCTGTATGAATAATGTGCTTCCTTACGCCGGTATTACCCGGTTCAAGTAGTGAGGGTTAGAAGCGGAGCCTTGACGGCGGCACTTCAATCTCAGCGATGTGCTCCCCTAGCGGATATTCTATTTACCTGTTTACTATAGTGCTTTATCGCAGCAGTGTCAAGCGCTTACTTTCGGAATGCCCCGGGGATTTTATAAAAAAGTTTTCAACACCTGCAACACTCCGTTTTCCCAATAGGGCGCACAGGTATCCCTTGCAGCGGCAATGACTTCCTCTCTTGCATTGGAGACAGCATAGCTCATTCCGGCGCTTTGCAGCATTTCGATGTCGTTCAGATTGTCTCCAAAGGTACAGGTCTCATCCGGCGCGATCTCCAAATATTCCTGGAGAAAACGGATCGCAGACCCCTTATTTACCCCAAGGGGATTGCAGTCCACCCATTCTTTTCCGGCAGAAGCAAGCTTCGCCCGGGACTGCCAGGTGGGAGTGAAGACAGGTGCACACATTTCTTCACAGGCGGAAGGATGATATACAGTGAACTTGATCACATTGTCCACGGGCGTTTTCATAAGATCGGCAGATTCCCGGATGTCATATCCGTAGGAATCCGTAAGCCACCGGAACATCCGGCTTCCAGCATCTTCCGCCAGACAATAATCCGGTGTGGCAATAAAATAATCGCAGTCCGGTAATTCATTCCGGACTGTCTCACACATGCCGTGCCAGATCTCTTCGGGTAAGGTATGCACCTTTAAAATTTCCTTCGGTGTGCGGACCACGGTACCGCCGTCGGTGATATAGAGGAGCTTGTCGCGGATGGGAGCAAAAAGCTTCCGCTCACTGATAAATTGTCTGCCGGAACAGGCAACGAAACGGATGCCTTTTGCAATCAGCTTTTCAATGACGGTCATGTATTCAGGATCCAGCATCAGAGTGCCGTCCTTCAATAGCGTGCCGTCAATATCGGTTGCAATAAGTTTGATCATAGTGCCTCCTGAATCTTACATTTCATTATATCATGAGCTCACGAATCCGCGCTATCGCACTCTACATCCTGCTTCGCAGGATATTCGTTCGCTAATGAGCCCAGAAAAACAAATGTCTGCTTCGCAGCCGCTTGTTTTTCCTTGAGGCTCATTATATCATGATTCGCACCTTCGGTGCTTAACGTTGCTTCGCAACTATCATGATCAACTTCGCCGTTCGCCAATCATGCAAGCAAGTGGGCTCTCTTGCGCTCATTATATCATGAGCTCACGAATCCGCGCTATCGCGCTCTACATCCTGCTTCGCAGGATATTCGTTCGCTAATGAGCCCAGAAAAACAAATGTCTGCTTCGCAGCCGCTTGTTTTTCCTTGAGGCTCATTACATTATATCCTACGCGGTGCCGGATTTGCAAACGGTATCTGGAAATACAAAACAGTTGGAAAATGCTCATGGATATAGTATTCTTTATAATAGAAAAAACGTTTTATACGTGCCTGCAGGATGATGCTGGCATTGGAAGGATAGGATAAGCATGAAAAAAAGTATCGTTGGGATCCTGGCACATGTGGATGCCGGGAAGACAACATTGGCAGAAAGCCTTTTATGTGCCTGTGGTGTCATAGAAAGGGCCGGAAGAGTGGATCACGGAGATGCTTTTCTGGATAACGGGGACATGGAACGGAAAAGAGGAATCACCATTTTCTCCAAACAGGCGAGAATCCGGTGGAAAGATGTGGATATCACACTGTTAGACACCCCGGGACATGTGGATTTCTCTGCGGAAATGGAACGGACGCTGCAGGTACTGGATGCGGCGGTTCTGGTCATCGACGGAAGCGATGGAGTGCAAGGAGATGTACATACGCTGTGGCGGCTGTTAAAAAGATATGAAGTGCCGGTATTTTTATTTGTAAACAAGATGGATCAACCGGGGACGGATCCGGAAAAAGTACTGACGGAGCTACAGAAAAAGCTGGATAGCAATATTACATCCGTGGGAAAACTGCTGCAGCCTGGGGACAATGAAGGAGAACGGGAAACAGAGCTGGAACACGCGGCCATGTGTAGTGAAGCCTTGATGGAAGAATATCTGGAAACCGGAGAACTGTCGGCGGAAAACATATCGGACACTGTGGCGGAGCGCAAGCTGTTCCCATGCTTTTTCGGCTCCGCCTTGAAACAATGGGGAATTACAGAGCTGTTAGACGGATTGAATGCGTATCTGCCCCAACCGGAATATCCGGAGGAATTCGGAGCCCGGGTTTATAAGATCGGCAGAGATAACGCAGGAATCAGATTGTCGTATTTGAAGGTCACCGGAGGAAGTCTGCGGGTTAAAATGCCGGTGGGAAACAGCAGAAGCGGTGCAGGAGAGGAAATCTGGGAGGAAAAATGCGACCAGCTGCGTCTGTATAATGGCGGAAGCTATGAGGCAGTGGATACGGTGAAAGCCGGTGAGGTCTGTGCGGTCACGGGACTTACGAAGACTTTCGCCGGGCAGGGACTGGGCTATGAAAGCGAGAACTCCACGCCGATACTGGAACCGGTGCTGACTTACAGACTACTGCTCCCTCCGGAGGTGGATCCTGTCGTGGCACTGGGGAAACTACGCCAGCTGGAAGAGGAAGAACCGCAGCTGCATGTGTTGTGGCAGGAGGAAAACAGGGAAATCCATATGCAGGTCATGGGACAGGTGCAGATGGAAATCCTCAAAAATATCCTGTGGGAGCGTTTCGGTCTGGAAGTGGAATTCGATGCGGGAAGCATTGTATACAAGGAAACTCTGGCGGAGCCGGTGGAAGGCATCGGGCATTTTGAACCCCTGCGTCATTATGCGGAGGTACATCTGTTGCTGGAGCCCGGGGAGCGGGGCAGTGGATTGCAATTTGCCTCTCTGTGCAGCGAGGACATGCTGGACCGTAACTGGCAGCGACTGATCCTGACGCATCTGGAGGAAAAACGTCATGTGGGTGTGCTGATCGGTTCCGAACTCACGGATCTGCGGATATTGCTGATTGCCGGAAAAGCTCACACCAAACATACAGAGGGCGGAGATTTCCGACAGGCCACTTACCGTGCAGTACGTCAGGGAATGCGCAGCGGAAAGAGCATTCTCTTAGAACCATGGTTTTCCTTCCGACTGGAGGTGCCTACGGAGAATCTTGGCAGAGCCATGTCGGATATCACGAGGATGAACGGAAGCTTTGAAGCACCGGAGACAGAAGGCAATAACAGTGTGCTGGCGGGAAGTGTTCCCGTGGCTTCCATGGGAGATTATGGAAAAGAGGTGGCATCTTATACCAAAGGTCATGGGCGTTTGTCCTGCACACTGAAGGGATATGAACCCTGCCATAATCCGGAGGAGGTAATGGCAGAGATCGGCTATGATCCGGAAGCGGATGTGGTCAACCCCACCGGATCGGTATTCTGCGCTCATGGTGCCGGTTTTCAGGTGTCCTGGGACCAGGTGCCAGAATATGCCCATGTGGAGAGCGGCTGGAAGCCGGAGAAGGAAGGAACCAAAGATGCGGACGGCATTTCGGATGCGGGACTGCAGGCAGTAAACAGGCAGCAGGGCGCTATTCGTCAGACCGGGGGTGGTGTAGAGCGGATTATTTCTCAGGAAGAGATCGAAGAGATCTTCCGCCAGACTTATGGGAAAAAGGCGGAGGATCCCCACAGATTCCGCAGATACCATACTTCTTCCGGAAACCGTGGCAGCTATACGGGCAGCTTGGCGGGAAGTGCCGGTGACACCGGTATGCGGAAGGTCGTACCGCAGGAAAAACCGGAGGAATACCTTCTGGTGGACGGTTATAACATTATTTTTGCCTGGCCAGAACTGCGGGAGCTGGCGAAGATCAATCTGGACAGTGCCAGGGACAAACTGATGGATATTCTGTGTAACTATCAGGGATATCAGGGCTGTCGCCTGATCCTGGTCTATGATGCCTACAAGGTGAAGGACAATCCAGGCTCCACCATGAAATATCATAATATAGAAGTGGTCTATACAAAAGAAGCGGAGACTGCAGACCAGTATATCGAGCGCACGACCCATCAGTTGGGGGCTAAGCCGCAGAAATACCGGGTGACGGTGGCAACCTCCGATGCACTGGAACAGATGATCATCTGGGGCAACGGTGCCACCAGAATGTCCGCACTGGGGCTGAAAGCAGCGGTAGAGGCAGCAGGTGCCGAATATTTTAAATAAGAGAGTTTTATCGGACTTGAAAAAGTGTAATCTATACCTGTCAGGACGGAAAAATAAGATTTCCGACAGAACCCTGAGCACAAAAAGCAGAAAAAGAGGTATGGGTTATGAGAAGACAGTTCGTTTCCAATGTGGCATTTTACAGTACTACCGCAGTACTTATTCTGATCATTGTATTATGTATCGGCGCAACCGTGAAGAGCGAGAGCCGGGATGAGACGCAGCGCATGGAGAACCGGATACAGGAACAGCAGCTGATGAGCGATATGAAGCAGTATCTGAATGAGAACGGTTATCGCAACAGCGGTGTGACGCTGACCTATGCACTGGAAGAAGACGGCAGTCCGGATTATACGTTTACCATTCATCATAAGAAGATCAACAGTATGAGTGAGACGGAACGGGGAGCATTGAGCGCAGAACTGGCACGGGCCTGCAACGCAGTCGGTAATTATTCGGTCTCTTATGAATATCTGCTGACGGATTTTTAGAGACTATTTACATGACTTTTTTGGAAATAAGGGGTATACTGATACCATATGCCACAGTAAACGAGGCGATGGGAAAGGAGAACGACAGATGACATTTATTCCCAAACCACATGAGATATATAAGCATTTTAAGGGCAATCTGTATCAGGTCGTAACGATTGCGGAACATTCAGAGACCGGAGAACAGCTGGTGATTTATCAGGCTTTGTATGGAGATTTCAAGACCTATGCAAGGCCTCTTGCCATGTTTACCGGAGAAGTGGATCGTCAGAGATACCCTGAGGTGACACAGCGTTTTCGTTTTGAATTACAGGGAGCGGAGGCGGACAGACAGGCACACGAGGCGGACGCAGTGAGCGGGACACAGACGGCAGCAGTTCAGACGAAGACAGCAAAGATGCCGTCGACTGCGTCCCAGCCCGCAGCAGCCCAGGCAACGCCGATTGTGGCGCAGAACATAGCAGCACAGGCAACGGCGACCGCGGCACAGACAATAATAGCACCGGTTTCTCCCGCAGAAGATGAAGAGCCCGCACTGGATCCGTTGGTACTGGAATTTCTGGATGCGGATTCCTACGAGGAGAAGCTAAATATTCTGGCAGGACTGCACCATCGTATCACCAACGAGATGATCACGACCATGGCGATTTCCTGTGATATTGAAGTAAATGACGGTGAGCCGGAAGAGCGTTATGAAGAATTGAAGAACTGCCTGCTCACCATGGAGAAGTTCGAATGCAACCGTCTGCGGTAGACTCTATGGATAAATACAATGAAAATTTAACGGATGTTAAGGAAATCTTTAGGAAAGGTGACCTTCGGGCGATTCCCAAACCACTTTTAAAATGGTATGATAATAACCGTAGGATTCTTCCCTGGAGAGAGGATCCTGCTCCCTACCGCGTATGGGTCTCTGAGATCATGCTGCAGCAGACCAGAGTGGAAGCGGTAAAGCCCTATTTCCAGCGCTTTATGGAGACGTTGCCGGATATTGCTGCGCTTGCGCAGGCACCGGAAGAGGTGCTGTTAAAGCTGTGGGAGGGCCTGGGATATTATAACCGGGTACGGAATCTACAGAAAGCAGCCATCCAGATCATGGAAGATTATGGCGGAGTCATGCCGGATTCTTATGAGGAGTTATTAAAGTTAAAAGGAATCGGCAGCTATACGGCTGGGGCGGTATCCTCTATTGCTTACGGCAAGCCCAATCCGGCGGTGGACGGCAATGTTCTGAGAGTCATTGCAAGAGTCCGCAAGGATGAACGCTGTATCTCTGAGGATAAAGTAAAAAAGGCTGTGGAAAAGGATCTGTGGGAGGTCATTCCTACAGACAGGCCGGGAGATTTCAACCAGGCTATGATGGAAATCGGTGCCTGTGTATGTATTCCCAACGGGGCTCCGCACTGTGAGGAATGTCCCCTACAGCAGATATGTCTGGCGAATGCGGACGGTACACAGCTGCAATATCCGAACAAAGCCAAAGCAAAAGAACGTACGGTGGAGGAGAAGACGATCCTCATTATCCGGGATGCGGAGCTGGCGGCATTGCATAAGCGTCCGGCGAAAGGTCTGCTGGCCGGTATGTATGAATTCCCTTCGATGAAGGGATATCATACCGCGGAGGAGGTCAAGGAATATCTGGCGGAGAACGGGTTGCAGGTACTCCGGATCCAGCCCCTTGAGGATGCAAAGCATATTTTTTCCCATAGAGAATGGCATATGAAAGGATATCTGATCCGTGTGGATGAACTGGCACCGAAGCGTGAAGGCCCGGATTCAGCAGACTGGATCTATATTGAACCTTCGGAGACAAGGGAGAAATATCCCATTCCTTCCGCGTTTGCAGTCTATGCGAAGGGATTGAACATGAAACTGGGGGCCCGAGAGAACGATCCCGGACAGTGAATAACAAGATAGTGAAGAAAGGACAGCGATATGAAATTACTTTCCATAGCAATTCCCTGTTACAATTCTGAAAAGTATATGAGAAAATGTATTGATTCCCTGCTGATCGGCGGAGAGGATGTGGAGATCCTGATCATCGATGACGGTTCTACCAAAGACCGTACCGCAGAGATTGCAGACGAATATGAAGCACAGTTTCCTACGATTGTGCGTGCTATTCATAAGGAGAACGGCGGACATGGTTCTGCTGTGAACACCGGAATCGCCAATGCCACGGGACTATATTTTAAAGTAGTGGATAGTGATGACTGGGTGAAGCAGGATGCATATTTTAAGATCCTGGACACTCTCAGAGAACTGGCCGGCGGCGGTCAGGCGTTGGATATGCTCATCAGCAACTATGTCTATGAAAAAGAAGGCGAGCGCCGCAAAAAGGTGATCCAGTACCGTCATATCCTGCCGGTGGAGAAGATGTTCACCTGGACGGACTGCCATCATTTTCTGAAGGGCCATTACATACTGATGCACTCCGTGATCTTCCGTACCAGACTGTTACAGGAATGTGGACTGAAGCTTCCGGAGCACACCTTCTATGTGGACAACCTGTATGTATTTGAACCGCTTCCTTATGTGAAGAATATGTATTATCTGGATGTGAATTTCTACAGATATTATATAGGAAGACAGGATCAGTCGGTGAATGAGACCGTGATGATCTCCCGCATCGACCAGCAGATCCGAGTGACGAAGCTGATGATTGATTATCTGGTGGGCAGAAAGTCGGAACTGGTGAAAAACCGACGTCTGTACCAGTACATGCGCAACTATCTGGAGATCATCATGGCAGTATCTTCCGTACTGTTGATCCGCTCCGGTACCACAGAACATCTGGAGAAAAAGAAAGAACTGTGGGAGTACCTGAAAGGAAAAGACAAACGCCTGTATCTGTGGATGCGTAACGGCATTATGGGCGGTACCATGAACCTTCCCGGAAGAGGCGGACGGAAGATTTCGGTAGAGGGATATAAGATCTGCCAGAAATTGTTCGGATTTAATTAGAACGGAATTGTTTAACATAGTCAAAATAGCGGATACTTCGGAGGTTTACCTGAAGTATCCGTTTTCTTCTGTTTTTCCAGCCATCTCGTCCTGCATGAAGCCCCCAAACTATTGACAATACCTGTTTTGAACGTATATAGCGGTTACATTTAAAGCGGAATTAAAATTACGTTAAAAACGTAGAATAAAATTTAGGAGTAGTAAAATCTTCCATTATTTGGGAAGAAGGAGCTCACATGAAACGATAGATAATGACCATTGTGGCAGGAGCGGCAGTCGGTGAATCCGGATGTGTATGCCTGGATCACTGTACCGGGGACAGAAATTGAATATCCGATTTTACAGCATCCTTCCGATAATTCCTATTACTTTATGCATAATATTGATGGTTCGTATGGATATCCCGGGTGCATATATACGGAGAATCTGAACAGTAAGGACATTACAGACAACAATACGGTGATCTATGGACACAACGTGAAGAACGATTCCATGCCCGTCAAACAATAAGAAATCCGAGGGCAGAACTTATGTCATTTAGGAGTTATATTAAAGCAATAAGGTAGGAATAGGATTGCAGGGATTAGGTGTTCGAAAGTTAAGATGGGTGATACTGATTGCAGCAATTATAAGTTACAGCATAGAATTCAGCCAGTTATTAACAAAACGTGGACTCTTTGAACTTTTTGATGATCCGTTTCATAATGTCCTTGGAGCAATAATAGGATTTACATTATGGAGAATGATTATGAAAAGATGTTCAGAAAAATCTGAAGGACAGGCTATAAGACCAAAATAAATATATAGATGGAGTTAAAATTGATTTTAAAGAATAATGCCCAAATTTGCCAGGGACAGATTTTGCTATTTTGCCACGTTGACAATCGAGTGCTCATTTGCTATCCTCTATTCGTAAGCAGATTTTCTATTTCAAATTTCTATATCGGTGTAAGCCGGTGTCTATGACTTCAGAGGAATCCCTGCTTAATTACCCAATGATAACAATAGAGCAGGAGAAGGCGTAGAACGGATTGAAATTCGTTTCTGCGACAGCATATTTTCCTGCGGTAAAAGCAAAGGAGAATGTGAATGGCAAAACGCTATGAGGAACTGACGATATCGGATGATTTTATCTTCGGCAAGACAATGGGTGACAAGGTGCTCTGCCATGATGTATTGGAGCGGATGCTGGAAAAACGGGTGGGAACACTGGAAGATATCCAGTCACAGAGGGAATTCCAGTATACCGTGGATGGCAAGCCGGTGCGGCTGGATATGTATGCAAGGGACCGGAAATCCTACAGGGAATTGCCGGAGGAGATACAGATAAGGTGGCGCAGCTGGATGATCCGGAAGTGCTACTGGCAATGCAGAGAAAATATGGAATGATTAATCTGTGACATTTATAAGACAATCCGTTTGCAAACCGGAACTCACCAACAATTACACAACGCAGAACGACAGATAACCGGAGAAACTTATGTAAAAAGATTGTCCGGTTATTATGAATTTGTGTACAGAAAGGAAAAAATGAGAGCAGATAAAATAAAAACTATAATTGGCAATATCAATGACTTACCTTATAAGACCATCTTGTTTGATGGAACCTGGGGTGTCGGGAAGTCTTATGCGGTAAATGAGGCGTTGGCAGGAAATCCGGACGTTTGTAAAATATCAATGTTCGGAATGACAGATGCGAGACAAATATATCATGAAGTATTGTTTCAACTGGCATTGAAGAATAATGTCGGCGGGAAGATTGGTGAAATAGCTAATAATATCATAGAAGGCGCAGCAAAGGTCTGGGATAAAGTCGGACAGGCCCGGGATGTGGTACAAAATATAGCAAACGAAAGAGAACTATTTTTATTATTGTCCAAAGAATTTACATTCCTTCACATTGTGGTCATAGACGATCTGGAAAGAATGAACAGTAATATGAATTTGGAAGAGATATTTGGAATCATAGAGGAACTGAAACAATGTAATTATGTGAAAGTTATACTCGTTGCGAATACCGCAGAAATGTCAAAAGATAAAAAAGAGATATTTGACAAATACAGTGAAAAGGTAATTGAACGAACATATGCTATTACGGAACGGGCAGAGAGTGTCGGGTGGAGTAAATTGCATATCCATGCTCAATTTATTGAAAAATTTCTAAACCTTCATAAAGTGGAAAACTTGCGGACACTTGAAAAGGCGCAGCGATTTTATGATGATGTAATATTATTTTGTGAAGACTGCAATAAAGATGAATTTTTGGAGGAACTGAGACTGATATGTTATGCCATCGTCGTTGAAAGTACACACAATCTGTATTATAAGGAGGATGATCCCAACAATACGGATTCGGTGAAAAAGATGGTGAGCAGTATTGAAAATACGTTGGAGCATAGAATAGGGAAATATCTTTATGGTACAAAGAGCAGTAATAATTTGACCGGAATGCTGTTGAGATACTATCAGGAGGGGACGCTTGATAAAGAACAATTAGAAGCCGAGTATCGACTGTTTCTTAAATCGGGAGATAAACCCAATTATTATAAGACAGATGCAGAGATAAAAGTAATGCTGCCGGATTTAAAAAAGGGATTGCTTCAGGCAAAAAACATTGTGGAATTAAACGAATTTGCAGATTCCTATATGGTATGGAGTGATATTCTGGAGGAAGATAATGAGGATGTTTTAACCATATATAAAAACGGGTTAAACAAAATGCTAAAACAGGCAGTCAGAGATGGAAAAGAAGAAATTTTAACGCACTCTTATGATTTATTCCATATGTCTTCAGACAAGGTGAAAATAATATACATGGAAGAAAATGAAAACATGAAAGAATTTTTGATTGAGACATATGTAGAACATTTGAGGATCACAACCCACGGGGAAAAAGCGTACCAATTTTCATATAAACTCAGAAATTATTTTAGCAACAGTTATTACCATGAGATCATAATGACAAAAGTGGATCAGCTGTATAATAAGACGTCTTTTCCTGTGGGGGACGTAGATCAGAATAGATATCATACCTGTTATAATATCATGTATTTACTGTACCATGCAGATAAGGAGAAATTTTTGAACTATTGTACTGACATAAAAAAAGATTGTGATAAGATGTCAAGACATAGGATAGAGGTTTTGTCGGAAGAGATAATGAAAGACCAGAAAACATGAGAAAAGTGATTCCTTCGTACAGTTGAAGAGGAAAACAGAAAGTGCTACAATTTACATGAAAATGCAAATTATGGCATTTTTTATAAATAACAAGGGGGACCGATATATGGCAACACAAAAGCAACAGGGTATTAAGAAGCGATTGACAAAGGGATTCACAAAAGTGGCGGTAATTGGAGCGGTAGCTGCAATCATTGGAATCGGAGCGCTTCTGATTGCTGCGGCGCAGTATGAAAAAGCACTGAATCGGTATGGTTTTACACAGGGGGATATCGGTAAGGCGATGACCGCTTTTTCGGAGAGTAGAAGTGCATTGCGCGCAGTGGTCGGGTATGATGATGAAGCTGTGATCGAAAAGCAGACAGCTCTGCATGACCAGAAGAAAGAGGCATTCGAAACTTATATGGATGAATTGAGCAGAACACTCAAATTCTCCGAGGGAAGAGAAGCTTACAATGCGGTCTTGACGGAACTTGACGGCTATTGGGAGCTGGATGCACGAATCTTGGAATTGGCAACTTCGGATGATGCGGATGGTTATCTGGAAGCGCAGGAACTGGATACGACAGATTTGACGGCTCAATATGAACAGATTTATGCAGAATTCGTTGAACTGATGAACCTGTGCGTGCAGAAAGGTGACCGTGCGGAAGCGGATCTGCGGGCAATGGAACGGAATATGCTGTTGGTGATCCTGGCAATCGTTGTGGTTTCTTTCTGGAGTTCGGTGATCCTGGGACGAAAAATGGCGCAAGACATAGAAAAGCCCATGATAGCATTGGCAGATCGTCTGCAGACCTTCGCACAGGGAGATTTAAGCAGCGCATTTCCGGAGTGTGCAACGGAAGATGAGATTTCTTATATGATACAGGTGGCAAAGGGGATGGCATCGGATCTGGATATGATCATTACGGATGCCGGAGAACTTCTGGGACAGATGGCAGAGGGAAATTATGCTATCGGCACTAAGATTGAGGATAAATATGTAGGACAGTTTGTGGCATTGAAGGATGCCATGCGTAAAATGAACCGTCAGATGAACGGTACGCTGCATCAGGTAGAAGAAGCTGCAAAACAGGTATCAGCCGGCGCTGAGAATCTGGCAGAATCTGCCCAGTCCCTTGCGGAGGGAGCTACCGATCAGGCAGGTTCGGTGGAGGAACTGACAGCAACAATTACAAATATCGCGGATGCAGTGAACCGTACGGCGGGTGAATTGCAGAAGACCACCCGGAAGGCGGAAAATTATGCACAGCAGGCGGATGCCGGACATGCACAGATGAAAGCTCTTATGGAAGAGATGGATCGAATCAACGATACGTCCAAAAAGATTCAGAATATTATTGCAGAAATCGAAGACATTGCCAGTCAGACCAACCTGCTGTCATTGAATGCCGCAATCGAGGCTGCCAGAGCAGGGGAAGCAGGAAGAGGCTTTGCTGTTGTGGCAGAACAGATTCGCAAACTGGCAGAACAGAGTGCACAGTCCGCAGTGGATACCAGAAGTCTGATCGAAGGCTCTCTGCAGGAAATTGAGAGGGGAAATCAGGCCGCTGAAGCGGCAGCGGAATCACTGGAGCAGATTGTGACCGGAGTTAAGGAGATCGCAGCAGATTCCAGGAGACTTAGTGAAGAATCAACAGCGCAGGCACAGGCAATGGAACAGGCAGAAGTGGGAGTGACTCAGATTTCGGAGGTCGTACAATCCAATTCCGCATCTGCGGAGGAATCTTCTGCAACCAGCGAGGAATTGTCGGCACAGGCATATTCCTTAAATGAAGTGGTAGGCAAATTTACATTACGCAGAGATTAAACTATTAGGAAGAAAATAATTGTTTATGAAATACCGATTTATCAGGCATTGGAAACGGATGCAAAATAAATCGGTATTTTTTTTACCCATAACTTTCATTATGACTGAAACATTCATTCTTTCATTATCCTTTAGAATTGTAGAGGTAGGAAACAGGAGATGAGGGAATGAGTCAGAAACATTCGGAACAATATAAAATTATAGGACAGGCGATTAAAAAATATCGAAAACAACGAGGACTTACACAGGAGCAGTTGGCGGACAGAGTAAGTATTAGTATCGGCTATCTCACCAAGATCGAGGCACCGAATTGTGACCAGCCGTTTTCTTTGGAGGTAATATTTGATATTGCTGAAGTGCTGGAGATACCGGCACATGTATTATTGGAGGATTTATAATTTTGTGACAGAGATGAGATTTGCAGTAAGAAAATCTACAGCGTTTGTGAAAAACAAAAAGCGGAAACACTGTAAAATCAATGTTTCCGCTTCTTATATGAGAGCTGCTGACGGGAATCGGACCCGTGACCTCCGCACTACCAATGCGACGCTCTACCGACTGAGCCACAGCAGCATCACGTGACAGCTAACGCAATCACCGTGATTCATTCTAACAAAAGAGATACCGTTTGTCAACAACAAAAATTGCAAATTTTAACGGTATTTGTCGATAAGAAAAAATTGACACAAAATCTACGAAAAGTAAAATATAAGCAGATGTAAAACAAATTTTTACTTTATAGTAAAATCATCTATATTTAGTACGGGGATAAATGTTAAATTATAGAGTAAATATTTTAGAAAGATAAAACCTCTATATGAGGCGATGGTAGGTGCACATGCAGAAAGAAGAGACAACAGGAGACCATCAAGAATTTGATGAGATGTACCGTAGGACACAGGCGGAAATATACAAGTTTATCCGCTACAGGGTGGCAGACAAGGAACTGGCAAAGGATGTCCTGCAAGAAACGTATTATGTTGCGTATAAAAAGTGGGATATTCTCTGTGAACATTCCAATCCAATGGGATGGCTGATCAATACTGCCAAGAATAAAATACGTGAACTGAATAAGTCATTGAAGAAGATAGAATGTGAAGTCGACCTGGATGCCGACGAATATACATTCACGGAAGACGGTTACGGAAAATCAGAACTTGATCTCATAATAACGAAAGGCCTGACGGAAGAGGAGAAGAACAGATTTTACAAATATTTTCTTCACGGGTATTCAATTTCTGAGCTGGCACAACTTGAGAAAATATCCGAGAACAATATGAGTGTCAGGATCAGCAGATTGAGAAGCAAGATAGCCCAAAACATACCCGACGAGTCCGGTATCGACAAAAAATACAAAAAATCTGTAAGAATTGACAAAAAAGAATCATGTACTTAACGAGGGACCAATATTACACCAGATAAGGATATGCAGAAGGGAAAGGAATTGGAATTAAAATGAAGAAGCAGGATAACGAAAGCCTGATTCAGGAGCTTACCAAGCGGTTGGACTGGTACATTATGAAAGCATCAGATGAAGAGTTTGATGCGGATGAAGTACAGACATTAATGAAACTGCTGGACAACCTGAAAACAGAGGAAGACAATGTAGAAGATGAATTGCCTGTGGAAGAGGCATTGGATGATTTCTGGAAACATTGTGAGGAAAGGGAAGAAGAGGAGCGCCTGTTGCTTGGCACCGAAGAAGAGAAGGACAAAAGTGAACCTGTTGCAGAGAAAGAGGAGGACAAGCCCAGGAAGGGTAAGCTTCATAAAGTGCTCTGGTACTTTCACAGACGCAGATTTGTAGTGGTGACAGTAGCGCTGCTTGTCGTAATGATACTTGGCGGTTCCTGGCAGGTAGTTGCCAATGCGGAGAAGCATGGAGGTTTCTTCTGGTGGATGGATAAGAATGAGGAAGGGACGACTATGATTACGGCACCGGAAGGGTCTAATGGAGATGACTTTACTAGTGCTACGGTAGATGAATACTATAGCATAACGGAATTACCAGAAAAATATAGAATATATGTAGATGAAATTTTGAAAATACAATCAATTACGGAATACTCGTTTCAACATGTAAAAATACATAAAGATAAAAATGACAATACAGTGACGGTCCTCATGACAAGTGATAACAATATAATAAGATTTCAAATAAAAAAGTATCCACAGGAAATTTTAAGAGTTAGAGAAAAATTTCCGGGATTTAGCTTTGAAAGGGAATTTGAAGATGACGGGATAAGTTTTGATGTTTATTCAAAAGAGGAACTATGGGGACAAAATACATATTTGATGTATTTCTATTATGGAGAAGAAAAGTATGTTGTTACGGGACGAGTAGAAGAAAAGAAGTTACAAGATATTGTGATAGAATATAAAAATACTATTGTAAATAATTGTGATAATAAATAGATAAAGAGGAGCATGGAAGTTTAATTCCGTGCTTCTTTTTTCATAAATATGTGAAAATTCGATTTATTAACTTAAAAAAAAAATTTGTATAAAAATGTAAGAAATTTGATTTTATGAACATGAAGTATATAGAGGGGTTAGAGAAAGGCTAATAAAACCCTTAAAAGTGTAGCGAATGTTCATGCAATTGAAAGGAGAAAATTATTTGAAAAAAGCTAGAGTAAAGAAAGGGAGTATTAGAGTAATTGCCGCTTTTATGACAATGGTTTTTGCGATAGGAACATTAAACATAAAAGCAAAAGCTCAGGAAATTGCAGATTATAATGAAGCAACTACAAGTGTAGTAGTGAAAAACGAAGGCTTTGGTAATGATTATGGAGCGCAGCCATTAACTACGATGTTTGATTGTGAAATTATTTTAGCATTCACGTTAGAAGGCCTAGAAATGACTTTTACGACATCCTGTGTAGACGTTGCATCTGTGATTGGCGTAAAAGATATCAAAGTTCAACAAAAAATGTGGTATGGATGGAAAACAGTAATGACCTCTAATGGTGGGGAAAATTATAATCAGGAAGTATTTGGAGGAGATCTTACTTACCCCGACGCAGTTAACGGTAAAACCTACCGGGTTATTTGCACACATTATGCCAACTACGATGTTTATGAAGAAGTAGAAAACGACACCGGTGCCTTCAAATTCGTACTATAACAATTAGAACTATCAAGTAACAAACAACACACAATAAATCCTTGCTACACTTACGAAAAAACTTAATAATGTATGAACTGCAGAAATACAAAGTACATATTACTTGCAGCAGGAACCACTGGGGGTGGGGATACAACAATGTATTCAGAAAGTATGCTAAAACCTGCATAAGGGAAAACGAAGGGAAAAATAAAATATACTGCAATTGTCACAGTGGGTGGGACAAAAATCTTCACGTGAAAGTATAAGGGGAAATCTTTCAGGAAAAAGATACAGCTGAACGCCTTACAGCTAATGGACATTTATGTCAGGGGTGACAACAAGCAGGATGAGAAAGAGAGAACAAAAGATGAAGCGAATAATGTGGGCAAATCCCATGATCAAGTCTGCCGGGTACGATGCCCAGCAGCAAATGTTGGAAATCGAATTTGCAAACAACGGACAGATCTGGCAGTTTGATAATGTACCGGAGGATATCTGGTATCGCTTTCGGAGTCACCATCTTCCGGAACTCTTTTTCCATAATTTCATTATGGGACATTATCCGGAACGAAGAATGCAGGAAATTGGGTAGGGAACCCAGGCATACGGGGAATACAAACAGGGGAATGAAATTATAACGCAGGAAGCCGCAGAGATAGCAATATCTCCTGCGGCTTCCTGCGTTACAAAATAACATTTTACATAAATCTCTTTCCCAAAAAAGTGGAATATGCTATACTGTTACAGAAGTCTTGTCTGATGGAGGCTGAGATTTTCGAAATAGGAAGAGAGACGTTAACAGATTCATGGCAAAAGAACTGCAACAGACATTGCCGGAAGCCCGGCGAAAAAGAGTGCAGCGGTTGAAGAAGATGGTCATAGGTATCGTGGCGGCGGGAATCGTGATTCCGCTCCTGTGCTGTGTGTATCTGATCTGCAGGCTGCATACGATTGACGGAACTTTGATGACACTGGAGCAGAGACTGGATGAACTGGATATCCGGAATCAGGAGTTACAGACGCTGCTGCAGCAGTTGCAGGAGCAGAAGAGTACACCGGTACAGACACCTCAGATACAGGAGGACAGTTCCGGCGCAGAAGCTTCAGAGCCGGTGGCGGAGGAAAGCTTCGGGCAGGAAGAAATTCACAAGGTGTATCTGACGTTCGATGATGGCCCCAGTATTTATACGAATGACATCCTGGATATTTTAGACAGCTACAATGTCAAAGCTACATTTTTTGTGGTGGGAAAAGAAGGAACCAATGCAGAAGAGGCGCTGCAAAGGATCGTTGACGAAGGACATACGCTGGGAATGCATTCATACAGTCATAAATATAAGGAATTGTACGAATCAATGGACAGTTTTACACAGGATTTTGCCAGGATCAGGGACTCCATCTATCAGGCCACCGGAGTGGAGAGTGTCTGTTACCGGTTCCCGGGTGGAAGCTCCAATACGATCAGCGAGATCGATATGCATGATTTTATCGATTATCTGGACAGTCAGGGAGTGGAATACTACGACTGGAATGTGTCCTCCGGAGACGGCGGAAGCATGAAGTTATCCACGGATACATTACTGGAAAACTGTACCAAGGATATCGATACCAGAGACACGTCTATCATACTGTTGCATGATTCCGCGGAGAAGCCGACTACAGTGGAAGCTTTGCCGGATATCATAGAGAATATTCTGGCCCGGCCGGATACAGTGATCCTGCCGATTACGGAAAATACCAGGCCGATTCATCATATAGAGTAGGAATACCTGTAAGAAGAGAATGCCTGTTGCGGTTTTGATCGTTCGCAGAACGCGAAAACCGCTGATAAATAACAAGAAACAAATGGAGGTACATAATCATGGGATTTTTCTCAGACTTGAAGGAAGATCTGTCCCAGGCGGTCAATGAACTGATGCCGGAGGAAGAGCTGGATCAGGCAGCCGTGGAAGAGACGAAGGAGCAGCCGGTGGAAAATACGCAGGAGACAACGGAAGAAACTCCGATGGAGCCGCAGGAGACAACGGAAGAGACACCAAATGACAATGCAGCATTGGAAGAAATGTTGAAGAACCTGGATTCTATTGAAATTCCCCAGGAAAAAGAAGAACAGCCGGAAGAGGAAACAACGGCAGAAGAATCCCGGATAGAGGAAGCTCCCATAGGAGAGGCCGTACCGGAACTGGATCTGGACAGTATACTTCAGAACGATATGACTGTGGACAGTGTTCTGAAGCAGGAGAATACAGAGAATAGCAAAGGAGCAGAGAAGAGAATGGACGCAAAAATCGCATCAGATGAAACAGCAGTTATCACCGCAGGTATGGTTATCACCGGAGATGTAAGTTCTGAAGGATCTATGGATCTGGTAGGTACGATCAACGGAAATATTGATATTCTGGGCAAACTGAATATTACCGGATATATCAATGGAAATTCCAAGGCTGCCGAGATCTTTGCAGAGGGAGCCAAGATCAACGGTGAGATCGTCAGCGAAGGTTCTGTAAAAATCGGTGCAAGTTCTGTAGTCATCGGCAACATCACTGCCATCAGCGCAGCTATTGCAGGTGCGGTAAAGGGCGATATTGATGTACAGGGACCTGTAGTGCTGGATTCTTCCGCCATCGTAATGGGCAACATCAAGTCCAAGTCCGTACAGATCAACAACGGTGCCGTAATCGAAGGTATGTGCTCTCAGTGCTATGCGGATGTCAGCCCGACTTCCTTCTTCGATGATTACAAGCCCGAGAAAAAGAAAGTAAATAAGGAGCATATGACCATGAAGAGAATATTACTGAAGCTTAGTGGAGAAGCACTGGCAGGAGAGAAGAAGACCGGTTTTGACGAGGAGACCGTCAGAAAGGTAGCATTACAGGTAAAGGAACTGGTAGATGACGGTATTCAGGTAGGTATCGTTATCGGTGGTGGCAATTTCTGGAGAGGACGTTCCAGTGAGAACATTGACCGTACCAAGGCAGACCAGATCGGAATGCTGGCTACGATCATGAACTGTATTTATGTCTCCGAGATTTTCCGTTCCGTAGGCATGATGACCAATATCCTGACACCTTTTGAGTGCGGATCCTTTACCAAGCTGTTTTCCAAGGACAGAGCAAATAAATATTTTGCCAAAGGTATGGTAGTGTTCTTCGCAGGTGGTACGGGACACCCTTATTTCTCCACCGATACCGGCGTTGTTCTTCGTGCCATTGAGGTAGAGGCAGATGTCATTCTGCTGGCTAAGGCAATCGACGGTGTCTACAATGCAGATCCCGCCAAAGATCCTACAGCGAAGAAATATGATGAAGTATCTATTGATGAAGTAATTGCCAAGAATCTTCAGGTAGTGGATATGACCGCTTCCATTCTGGCCAGAGACAACAAGATGCCCATGTGGGTATTCGGCCTGAATGAAGAGAACAGCATTGTGAATACCTTGAAGGGCAAGTTCAACGGAACCAAGGTAACCGTATAATTTCAGAAAATAAAAATGGAAAGGCGCAGAGCGCAGAAGAGAGGAAAACAATGGACGCAAGAGTACAGGTATATAGTGACAAGATGCAGAAGGCTTATGAGTTTCTGGAGGCAGATTTTGCTGCTATCCGTGCGGGACGTGCGAACCCTCATGTATTAGACAAACTGAGAGTTGACTACTATGGAACGCCTACCCCTATTCAGCAGGTGGGTAATGTAACCGTTCCCGAGGCACGTATCATCCAGATCGCTCCCTGGGAGAAGTCTCTGATCAAAGAGATCGAGAAAGCAATCATGACTTCCGATATCGGTATCAACCCTTCCAACGACGGCAGTGTGATCCGCCTGGTATTCCCGGAGCTTACCGAGGAACGCAGAAAAGATCTGGTAAAAGAAGTAAAGAAGAAGGGTGAGGAAGGCAAAGTAGCTATCCGTAATATCAGAAGAGACGGCAACGATGCCTTCAAGAAGCTGGCAAAGACAGAAGTATCCGAAGATGAGATCAAGGGTCTGGAAGATGATCTGCAGAAGCTTACCGACAAGTATGTAAAGGATATTGATGCTCTGATCGACAGCAAGTCCAAGGAAATCATGACGGTTTAAGAAGGTTTAAAACTATGGAAGAGAATCTGAAAATTCCGAATCATGTAGCAATTATTCTGGACGGCAACGGCCGTTGGGCCAAAGCAAAAGGAATGCCCCGCAATTACGGGCATATGCAGGGAGCCAAGACGGTGGAAGTGATCTGTGAAGAGGCGTACCGTATGGGAATCCAGTATCTGACAGTATATGCTTTTTCTACAGAGAACTGGAACCGCCCGCAGGATGAAGTGGACGCGCTGATGAAGCTGCTCCGCAATTATATGAAGACCTGTCTGAAGACAGCGGAGAAGAACCGTATGTGTGTCAGAGTCCTGGGTGACAAGACCAGACTGGATGAGGATATCCGGACGCGGATCGCGGAACTGGAAGAGGCCACAAAGAACAACGATGGCCTGCATTTCCAGATTGCCATTAATTACGGAGGCAGGGATGAGATCGTCCGTGCAGTGAAAAAACTGTCCGCAAAAGTACAGAGTGGAGAAGTGGATCCTGCAGGGATCACGGCAGATACTCTGGAAGGATACCTGGATACTGCTGGAATTCCGGATCCGGATCTGCTGATCCGAACCTGCAATGAACAGAGGATTTCCAATTTCCTGTTGTGGCAGCTGGCATATACGGAGTTTTATTTTACCCCGGTTCCCTGGCCGGATTTTACAAAAGAAGAATTGATCAAGGCTGTGGAAGCATATAATCATAGAGACAGAAGATATGGCGGCCTGAAGGAGGAATAGCTTATGTTTTGGACCCGTTTGCTCAGTGGCATCGTATTGCTTGCCATTGCACTGGCTACGTTCAGCTTCGGCAATGTGTTTCTGGCAGTGCCGTTGTGGCTTATTTCTCTGATTGCATACAGAGAGCTTACCAAGGCATTAAAATGTGCAACGGATGAGAAAAAATTTAATGCACTGGAATGGATCGGTTTTGTGGGAGTGACGGCATATTATGCAACACTGTTTTTCACCAGAGACCATACATTACTGCTGATGTGTATTGTAGCACTGTTCATGGCGGAAATGTTCTGTTATGTGGCAGCCTTTCCGAAATATCAGGCAAGTCAGGTCATGGCAGCAGTGTTCTCTTTCCTGTATGCACCGGTGCTGTTGTCCTTTGCCTATCTGACCCGCGAGTGCGAGAACGGAATTTATCTGGTATGGCTGATCCTGATCAGTTCATGGGGATGCGATACCTGTGCCTATGTCGTAGGCAAACTGATCGGAAAGAAGCATATTTTCCCGGAATTAAGCCCGCATAAGTCTCTCGAGGGATGTATCGGCGGTGTCGCCGGAGCAGCCCTGATCGGTGGTTTGTATGCACATTTCTTTGTGGAAGCGGCATTCCCTGATCAGATCATCACCTGGACAATCGCATTCATCTGTGCGGCGGGCGCGGTGATGAGTATGGTCGGTGACTTGGCGGCATCTGCCATCAAGAGGAACCATAACATCAAGGATTATGGCAAACTGATCCCCGGACATGGTGGGATCATGGACCGGTTTGACAGCATGACGGTGACAGCACCGATGACGTATTTTCTTGCCATTCTGATGATTGGACTGCGTTAGTCCCAAAGGTAAGATACAAGGAGCATAGCACTATGAAAAAAATAGCAATTCTGGGGTCTACCGGCTCCATCGGAACCCAGACTCTGGAAGTCGTTCGCAATAATCCGGAATTGCAGGTGGTAGCACTGGCTGCCGGAAAAAGCGTAGAACAGATGGAACAGCAGATCAGAGAATTCCATCCTCTGATCGCAGGCATGTGGAGTGAGGAAGCGGCAGCAGACCTGCGGAGCCGTGTGGCGGATTTACCTGTGAAGGTTGTAAGTGGCATGGACGGTCTGCTTGAGATCGCAACAATGCCGCAGTCCCAGGTATTAGTGACGGCGATTGTGGGAATGATTGGTATCAGACCGACGATCGCGGCCATTGAAGCAGGGAAAGATATTGCCCTGGCTAACAAGGAGACGCTGGTAACGGCAGGTCATATCATTATGCCGTTAGCGGCGAAAATGGGTGTGAAGATCCTGCCGGTGGACAGTGAGCACAGCGCAATCTTCCAGTCACTGAACGGAGAACCGGCCGGAAGAATCGAGAAGATCCTGCTTACGGCATCCGGTGGACCGTTCCGCGGCAGGACCAGAGAGCAACTGCAAAATATTCAGGTGGAGGATGCTTTGAAGCATCCCAACTGGTCCATGGGACGGAAGATCACCATTGATTCTTCCACTCTGGTGAACAAAGGCCTGGAAGTCATGGAAGTAAAGTGGCTGTTCGGTGTTGATCTGGATCAGATCCAGGTCATTGTGCATCCCCAGAGCATTATCCATTCCGCAGTACAGTATGTGGACGGAGCGGTGATCGCACAGTTGGGAACTCCGGATATGAAACTGCCGATCCAGTATGCGCTGTTTTATCCAGATCGGCGTCCAATGCCGGGAAAACGTCTGGACTTCTATGAACTGGCACAGATCACATTTGAAAAGCCGGATATGGAGACATTCTTTGGCCTGAAGCTGGCTTATGATGCACAGCGCATCGGCGGCAGTATGCCTACGGTGTATAATGCAGCCAACGAGAAAGCAGTAGGACTGTTCTTAGACCGTAAGATCGCTTATCTTCAGATCCCGGAGCTGATTCGTGAGGCCATGGAGCAGCATAAGGTGATCGAGAATCCGAATGTGGAGGAGATCCTGGAGACAGAGGCATCTGTCTATGATTTTATTGAAAAAGTGTATTCTGAGAGGCAATAAATGGTTACTTTGATCTTGTTTGTATTGATCTTTGGGGTGGTGGTAATCTCACATGAATTCGGACATTTTCTGCTGGCGAAGGCCAATGGAATTCATGTGATAGAATTTTCCGTGGGTATGGGCCCGAATCTGTTTTCTTTCCAGAAAGGAGACACGAAATATTCCCTGAAGCTTCTTCCCATCGGCGGAGCCTGTATGTTTGAGGGGGAAGACGGTCTGAATGAGAAGGAGGACGGTGAAGATCACAGCGGATCTTTCCTGAACGCCAATGTGTGGGCGAGGATTTCCACCGTGTTGGCAGGACCGATATTTAACTTTATTCTGGGCTTTATCATTGCCTTTATTATGGTGAATCTGATTGTGATCCGTGATCCGGTAGCCACGGAGATCGTGGATGGCGGCGCCGCACAGGAAGCGGGACTGGAGGCCGGAGACAGGATACTTTCCTTAAATGGCAGTAAAATACACCTGTATGAAGAAATACAGTTATTTACTCTGACTTACCGTGGCGGAGAAGTAGCGGTGGAATATGAAAGGGATGGTGTAAAGGGAACTACAACGCTGACACCGAAGTACGATGAGAGCGAAGGCCGCTATCTGATCGGCATCAGTAATGCGGATTTCGTAGAACTGTCCGGATTGGACAGCTTCCGGTATTCCTGGTATGAGATGCGCTACTGCGTGAACATGACCTGGAAGAGTCTGGCGATGCTGGTGCAGGGGCAGGTCTCCAGGCAGGATGTGGCAGGCCCTGTAGGCATCGCGGTAAATGTTGTTGGCAAGACCTACGAAAGTACCAAGGATTACGGCTGGCAGAATGTACTGGTGAATATGTTGAACATCACCCTGATGCTTACTGTTAACCTGGGAATTCTGAATCTTCTGCCGATCCCCGCGCTGGACGGCGGCCGACTGGTATTCCTGATCTGGGAAGCCATCACACACAAGCCGGTGCCTCCCGAAAAAGAAGGCATGGTACACTTTATTGGACTGATGTTCTTCATGGTACTGATGGTGTTCCTGTTATTTAATGATCTGGTTAATATCTTCGGATAAGCCGGATAATTCAAGACGTTCAATAAGTAAGATCCGTTGACAAAGGGCATACCGCATGGTATGCTCTTTTTATATTTGTGCAAGGCACATTTCTTTGAAAAATTTCATGCCGATCGGCAAAAATTTCCTGATGTAGCAATGTAACACTGAAGTAAGAAACAGTACGGACAAAACAGAATAAAAAAGGAGGAATGCGTATGGAGCATGTGACAGCCTGTTATTGGCAAAAGGAAACACCTGCAGAACTGTTTTTATCTTTGCAGCAACGAAAATACCGTAGGCTGGGGATTTCCGTGGTATGCGCCTGTATCTCGGACAACGGGGAACTGGTAAGAAGTCTGCAAAACAAAATGGAGGAGGAACTGGAAGGAGAGAATGTCTGGAGGCCGTTTCGGGAAGAAATATTGCAGGAGAAATGGATGGACATTATAAGGCAGCAAAAGCAGGATGACAGTTATGCGGGAATCTTATGCGTGGGGAGCAGAGTATTGTTTTTCAGTCACGGGAGAATGCGGATCTGTGGATGTTTTCAGAGATTCGGCAGGACACAATGGAGGACGATGCAGGAATCCTGCATGGCGGGAGAAGTGGAACCGGGGACGGCCATGTTGATGGCGGACAATGGGTTCCTGAATTTCTGTGAAGAGGAACTGACAGCATGTCTGCAACCGCAGATTGCAGGAAGACCGGATGCACGGGAACGCGTGGAAGGCGCTGCAAGACGGCTGAAGGAACTGGGAGAAAAGGCGGAGAGACACGGAGGAACACACATGGGAGCGGTGTGGATCCTGCCGGTTATGGGAGGAAAAGGATGGAGCAGAGAATAACAGAAAATATGGGCAGATCATTAAAGGAACATGGCTATCGGGATCCGGTATTTGTGGGCAAGGGGAGTTTCGCGAAGGTTTACCGCGTCCGGGACGAAAAAAGGGACTTTCAGGCATGTAAGATATCGAAAGTTACAGAACAGTGGGAACAGGAGTGTCGTAACAGCAGAGAGATCTGTCATCCTCTGTTTCCGGCCTACAGAGAACACTGGACAGACGGGGAATGGGGGTATCTGGTCATGGAATTCTGGGATGGCTGTGACTTGCGGAAAATGCTGGACAGGAGGGGGAGACTGTCACCGGGACAGGCGGCCCGGATAGCTTTGCAGATTACAGAGGGATTGCAATATCTGCATGAACGGCCGCATCCGTTTCTCTACCGGGATCTGAAGCCGGAAAATATCCGCATCCGCGTGGATGGCAGAGCGGGGATTCTGGATCTGGGATGTCTGTGGAACCGGGAGCAGGACTGGTCGGGAGCGGGAAACCGAAGCTTCAGCGCTCCGGAGCAGTTCGTGCCGGGGGAGATTCCCGGGGAAGAGAGTGATGTCTATGCAGTGGGCAGACTGCTGGCAGTTATGTTGGGAGATGACACAGACGGCACAGTCAGACAATCTGGGGGAATAAGGAGGCGTAATGCGGAAAAACGTTGCGGACGAAAAGACCAAAGACAGGAAAAATGGCTTCGCAAAGTGATCGCCATGGCAACCTGTGAAGAGCGTAAGGATCGTATCCCGGAGATCAAAATGCTGCGTACTCTTTTGATGGTGACGGATGATTCCGGGAGGGAGAGGAAACGTGCATGTAGGGCAGCTGATTTTTACTATGTCCGGAAGTTGTACTGCCCATAGTTGTACGTTCCGTGCTCGAACACAATCAAGAAAATTTACAAAAAAGTGCTTGCTGTTTTGGAGAGAAATGAGTATACTGTAACTAAAGGTTCAAAGAAGCGTATGAGGACCGGAAGCAATTAAATTTACATAGCAAAAAGGAGAAGAGTTATGCGTTTTTTTATTGACACTGCAAAAGTAGAAGACATTAAGAAAGCAAATGACATGGGGGTTATTTGCGGAGTAACTACCAATCCCTCCCTGATCGCAAAAGAGGGCAGAGATTTCGTAGAAGTGATCAAAGAGATTGCATCCATCGTGGACGGACCTATCAGCGGTGAGGTAAAGGCTACCACCGTAGATGCAGAGGGTATGATCAAAGAAGGAAGAGAGATTGCAGCGATCCATCCGAATATGGTCGTTAAGATCCCTATGACTGTAGAAGGTTTAAAAGCATGTAAGGTATTAAGCTCTGAGGGAATCAAGACCAATGTGACCCTGATCTTCTCTGCGAACCAGGCTCTGTTGGCTGCCCGCGCAGGTGCTACCTATGTATCTCCTTTCCTGGGCAGACTGGATGATATCAGCACCAGAGGTGTAGATCTGATCCGTGATATCGCTGATATTTTCGCAGTGACCGATCTGGATACCCAGATCATCGCAGCAAGCGTGCGTAATCCCATCCATGTAACCGATTGTGCACTGGCAGGTGCGGATATTGCTACCGTTCCTTACTCCGTTATCGAGCAGATGGTAAAGCATCCTCTGACTGATGCCGGTATCGCCAAGTTCCAGGCAGATTATAAGGCAGTCTTTGGTGAATAGTCTGTCAATGCATAGGCGGGACGACTGCTTGCAGGCAGGAATGCCTATGCATTAGACGGACAAACAGACATGAGCAAGTAGGGCGACAGCCCGGAATGCGAATGGCTGTAGCGGTTCGAGAGTGCGAAGCACGGAGAAGCGCGTGGTTCACCAAAGAAGACGCACCGTGAGCAAGTAGGGCGACAGCCCGGAATGCGAATGGCTGTAGCGGTTCGAGAGTGCGAAGCACGGAGAAGCGCGTGATTCACCAAAGAAGACGCACCGTGAGCAAGTAGGGCGGCAGCCCGGAATGCGAATGGCTGTAGCGGTTCGAGAGTGCGAAGCACGAAGAAGCGCGTGATTCACCAAAGAAGACGCACCGTGAGCAAGTAGGGCGACAGCCCGGAATGCGAATGGCTGTAGCGGTTCGAGAGTGCGAAGCACGGAGAAGCGCGTGATTCACCAAAGAAGACGCACCGTGAGCAAGT
>OJKY01000316.1_pt1 | contig 43298 bp, 31 predicted proteins | sample 1596571 | NCBI WGS metagenome assembly OJKY01 (sample SAMEA4350170, study PRJEB24818) | metagenome | biome: human; feature: gut; material: faeces | place: Denmark | collected 2013-09 | reverse complement strand
ACGCCTTTTAACCTGAAACTATGAATACCAACCAAAAAAGAAGACAGCAACCTAAAACACCGGGTTATAAGTATTCTTTCCGCCTCAATGAAGAGCAGAATATCCGCTTCAAGGAGTTGCTTTGCAAAGCCGACTGGAGCATAACCGCAGCCGTTTTATTGTCAAAAGAATCTTCGCCGAGGAGTTCGTAGTCGTCAGACGCGATCCCTCGAAGACGCAGTTTGTCGTGCGGCTGAATGACTTTTATTTCCAATTTCAGCGCATAGGTGCGAATTATAATCAGGTCGTAAAGGTCATCAATGCCCACTTTTCCAACGTCGCTATCCCGCATCAGATCGCTCTGTTGGAGCAGCGGACCCGCGAGCTGAAGGCTTTAAGTATCGAGATTCTGAACTTCGCAAAACAGGCGAAGGAGTGGTTGCGAATATAAGGTCGGGCTCCTCGCCCGGAGGGGCTTTGTATTACAACAAGAAGAAAGTAGATAAGGATGAAGCCGAGATCCTCTATTGGCAGAAGATGCTGGAGCCGTTCGACCGATACGGACGTATGGATGTCGACGCCTGTATGGAGAGTTTCCGGCCGTACCTCGAAGCTAACAGAAGGACGACCAATACGGTTTTCCATGTTTCGCTGAACCCTTCACCCGAAGACAAGCTGACCGATGAACAACTCCGGGAGGTTGCACGCGAATATATGGAACGCATGGGCTACGGCAACCAACCCTATATCGTCTTCAAACATAAGGACATCTCGCGCGAACATCTCCACATTGTATCGTTGCGCGTCGATGAGAACGGACATAAACTGCCGCATGATTTCGAGGCCCAGTGCTCGATGGAGATATTACGTGATCTGGAACGCAAATATAATCTGCATCCGAGTATCAAGAGAGAGAAGCAGGCCGATAAGGTGGGATTGCATAGGGTAAACTACAAGGAAGGCAATGTCAAGCAGCAGATATCGTCCGTTGTCTGGTCGTGTCTGCGAAATTACAGATGCTCGTCTTACGGAGAATTCCGCACGTTGTTGGAACACTCCAATATTTCTGTCGAAGAGCGTACGGGAACCATCGACGGCAGAGATTATGCCGAAGTGGTCTACAGCGCCATGACCGACACGGCTACGGAATCGGCACGCCCATCAAATCGAGCCGTATCGGCAAGACGTCGGTTATAAAACCCTTCAAAAGTATTACGAGAAGTCGAAAGTAAAGATGAAAGAAGACGGTGCGTTCGACCGCCTGCGACAGACAGTCCGGGACGCTATGAGCCCCCACAATTCGCGGGACGAGTTCCGGCGGCTGTTAAAGGCAGAGGGTATCGACGCCGTGTTCCGCATAAATCCCGTGGGAAGGATTTACGGCGTAACGTTTATCGACCACAACGCAGGCATCATCGCCAACGGTTCGGTATTGGACTTAGCCGACACGTGGGCTTATGAAGAACAGCAACGGCTGATCAAAGAGTATCTCCGCTCCTTCTTTGATTTCGGTATATTCAAGGAACGGCCGTTGCAAGACTTTGCCGTTCAAGGTCATTTTTCCGATATAACGTTTTTCGGGGCCGTTCTCGGGGGCTTCAATCACGATATCTTTACCGTTTTCCAAATGGATCATCGCCTTTCGGAACAGCGGCGAACCTACGGTGTATTCGTCCGACGCGGGGCATACGGGATAGAACCCCAAGGCCGAGAATACATACCATGCTGAAGTCTGGCCGTTGTCCTCGTCGCCGCAGTATCTGTGGGTGGCCGAATACAGGCGGTCCATCACTCCGCGGGCCCACCATTGGGCCTTTTCTGGCTTCCTTGCGTAGTCGTAGAGGTCGATCATGTGCTGCGCAGGCTGATTGCCATGAGCGTAGTTGCCCATGTTTGCGACCTGCATTCCGGTAATTTCGTGGATGAGGACTCCATAGTAGCTGTCGTCATAGATTGGCGGCACCACAAACACAGAATCAAGCATCTGCACGAATCCTTTGCGGCCTTCCATCAGCTCGATCAGCCCATCGACATCATGGAATACCGATCAGGTGTAGTGCCATGCATTGCCCTCCGTATAAACCTAAATGTTACCAGATGCGTCTGTTGCCGAAAGCTTCGTATTATCTGCAAGATAAGAATAATTTGCAAAAGTAGTTCCGGCCTGCTCGACATTCTCGATCAGATTCAGGCGATTGTATGTCAGAGAAAGGTTATTAGCTCCATCGGTGTCCATATTTCCATTTACATCATAGGTGTAGTTATAACTTACCGAACCATCGTGCAACGTTGTGAGTTGATTGCCCGTATAAATATATCGGAACGCATTTGCCCTAGAACCGTTCTCTGTGCGGCCCAACGTGCATATATTCCCATTACTGTCGTAGGTCAGTCCTTTTTCGACAAATAGGTCGCTGGCCACATCATTGACATACTACTGCATATCGGTCAAACGAGACAAAGGATCGTAGGTAAAAGCATAGGTATTCTCACCCGCTGAGCTTTCCTGCCGCCAACTCCATTCGGAGATGTTGCAGGTATAAGAAGAAACGCTCTCCGCAACCGCGGCAAAGTCCAATTCCCGGAATCTGAGACAAATATAGAAATCTCGGATTCCAGACGTGCAGTAGGGGACAAAAGATAAACCAAGCAGCTATTAGCTGCTTGGTCATGATTAATCTTTATGAAATCATAAAATACCATAATGCTATAAATCATCCACATTCATATTATATCGTTTCTTTGAGTATTTCATACTTGCGTAACCGATTATTCAATTCTCATTGTTTTTATCTGTGATATTGAGAGTCTGCTGCAATTCTTTTATATATTGAATATAATCCGTACTCTCAATAAATTCCTTATAGTCCATAGAACTATGTTCTTCAATATATACAGTAGTTATATAATCGAAACAACGGTCCATTTGTTCCAATGTGTAATCATGGCGTCTCATAAATAGTCTGGCCCGTTCTACTTGTAGTGTATTATTAATCTCTAACAAATTAAGTCTATTATTTTCTAATAATACGAAAAACCCGAACACATCATCTCCATATAATGCACAATGATATATCATTCCGTTTTTTACTTCTTTGTCAACAGATTGCCGGGTAATTATGTCAATAATCTGGAATTTTCTATTAATATCTTCCGGTATAAATAATAAGTTTTCATTACCATATATTTTATTAAAATAATTAGCAACGACCACCTTGACAGAATCAAGAAGTGGAGATTTAGAATAAACTGGTTCAATGAACATCGCACAATTCATTGTAAAAAAGATGATAGTTACAATTAATGTTCTCATTTTTACGATTATAAAGGTTTAACTGAGATTGATGGAAAAATATTTTTTTGAGACGGCAAAATAATTGGATTATGTCTCTCTTGCTGCCTTTTTAGCTCTTGAATATGTTGTTTTTGTGCTGCATAGGCCTTTTTCTCTCTGGGAGAATTTTTTGATTTATCATCTATTCCTGGTGTTTTGTCAACAGCATGAGTACCTTCATGTACACTAACGGCACCAATACGATCTTCTTCTGATATAGAACGTAGTTGCTGAGCTTGAACGCTCGTATTTTCTGGATCAACTTGCTTTGCAATAGAGCCTTCGTAAATGTTAATATCCACTTTTAATATTTCATCGTCTTTGTTAGTCGTAATTGCTGTGCCTAATGCATTCTTGGGTCCAGCCCCTGGATGAATATTAATAGTAATATCATATGCCGCAGCAGCCATTTCATTCCAAGTATTTCTGCCTATATTCGTTTTCATCATAGCATTACCGGCCCGCATCGCATCTGTATTCTTTGCTGCATTCGTCCATTTGCCATTCTGATACAAAATATTCCCCTTAGTATCAACTATTTTCCGACCATCTGTATCAATATATTTTACTGGATTATTTCCACAAAATGCATACGGACTCATCGGATAGTATTTTTCAGACAATGGATCGCGACCGTTCCATCCGAGATGGAATCTCGGATCGGACATCCGGGCGCCATAGTCGGTGTAGGGGGCATTGACGAACGACTGCATTTCTTTGCCGTTGTAGCGATAGCGGTTATCCGAAAGCGTTCCCGTGTTCCATCGCAGACCGAAAGGATAGTAGTCGTTGCGTTCGATAACCTCGCCGGTATCGTTGACAATAGCCCGGACACTCCCCAGATGGTCCGTCAGGTGATACTGCGGAGAATAGATTACTCCGTTCGTTGTCGCAGCGGCGAGAATCCGACCGCCGCCGAATGACGCGCTCTCCAACAAAAGAACCCCGTTTTGCTTCTTATATACCAAAGAACCCAAATAATACAAGCCGTTGCCACCGGCATTTGTCGCCGAAAGCTTCGTACCATCTGAAAGATACGAATATTTTACCAGAATGGTATCGCCGCGCATCACTTTTTCGGTCAGGTTCAGCGAATTATACGTCAGGTTCAGGTTATTCGGGCCGTCCGCGGTCATATTCCCGTTCGTATCGTAGCTATATGTTCCGGTGGTAGTTCCGGACAGGGAGATTAATTGATTCCCGGTATAGTTGTAAGTGAAACTGTCTGAAACAGCACCGCCGGAGGTGCGTTGCAGCGTCTGAATGTTCCCGTTACGGTCGTAGGTCAGTCCCTTCTCGACAAACCGGTCGCTGGCCGTTCCGTTGACATATTGTTTCGTGTCGGTCAGGCGAGAAAGGGGATCGTAGGTGAAAGCATAGGTATGCTCATCCGCAGAACTTCCCTGCCGCCAGCTCCATTCGGTGATGTTGCCGGTGTAGGAAGAAGCGCTCTCCGCAAACTGAGGATCATAATAATGCAATTCGGATTCGAATAACGAATTACCGTCTCGACAGATCTGCTGTCCGGTCTGCCAACCCTGGATGTTATAGTCATAGGCCTCAGCTATGACATTGGGGGCGTATCCTACTTTTACTATTCGGTCAAAACCCCAACCCCAATCTCCTGTCGGGAGGTTATTCGCCGTTACGATGTAGTCTTTGTCATCGGGGATGGTAAACGTATCGTGGTCCGGAGCGTCTAAATCGAGCCAGGTGCCGGAGGTCATCAAAGACCGGGTATCCGCACCGATACGCACGGTCATGGAACTCCAAATCCAATCCTCATCTTCCGTGTACGCCTCGATTTCGAGACCATTGGTGGCGGTTAGCCGAACCACTCCGGCAGGATACAGGAAAAATCCAGGCGCGTACACCACATCGCTTGTACTTGCTCTGTCGCGGCGAAACGTCCAACCCCGAATGTTGGTCCCGACCGGAAGCCGGTCCAGCGTAATAGTCTCCAATTTGTCCGAAGGACCATAGGCCTTACCGCTGAGACGACCCAGTTGGTCGTACATATATGTGATCGTTGCCGGCTCGCTGCCGTTCAAGGTCGTTTGTTCTGTCAATAATCGGCCGCGGTGATCGTAAGTGAATTCCGTGAGTTTTTGATAATAATCATCCGGAGTGCTCAATTCCTGACCCAAGGAATGCTGTTCGTGCTTTTTCAAGACATTTCCCGCAAAATCGTACTTGGAACTGTAACGGCTGATGCCACCCAGGTGATTCTTTTCGACGGTTTGGATTACGTGGCCACGATAGTCGTAATAAAAAGCCCGCCCGACAAATGCCCCGGCTGTCGTATCACCACCCAGTACCGCCATCTTTTCGTATGTTTTGAGGCTTCGCGTGCGATTGTCTCGGTCCTCTTCGGAGACCACATTCGCAACCGGCTTAAATGAGAGGTATTCCACGATCGGCGCTTTCATCAATATCATGGCCGTATTCGAATATACGGTTTTAGTCCCGGATGTGGCTTTGCGTCGATACAATGTCGTAGCAGTCAATACCGGCGGTTGATAAGTTGCCGATGTCGCACCTATAATATCGACCCAGCTCGAATCGTCCGATTTCGACTGCCATTGATAGGTGATCGGGCCTGAACCTCCCGATGCCGGAACCGAACTTGTAATAGTTGCCGGGATGTACCCGGAAATAACCGTCTGGTTACCCGAAATCCTGCCGGGGACGAAAAGCGGGCTCACATTAACAATAACCGGGGCGGTGTATGCTCGAGCACTATATGTAGCCGCACATACCCGGAACTCGGTCGTTTGCGACAACGAGCCCGGATAATACGAATATTGCGTCGCTCCGGGAATATCGGTCCAACTTCCGAAACCCACTTTTCGCTGCCATTGGACCGTGCGAATAGACGAGATATCGTTCGACGAATAAGTCAACCTCTGGGACGCCTGTTCGAAAAGTATATTTTGCGTAGAAGGAGAAACGCTGCCTACACTCAGTCCCGGCTGTTCCGTCCAAAAACTCGCTTCATAACGTTCATCGTACTCCAACTCAAAATAAAGCCGAAAATGGCAATTCAGTTTGTCCCCAAAATCACAGGCCGGTGCAATTTCAAGTTGCAGGTTATAGATATATCCGTTTGAATCACGACCTGAGAAAGAGCAACTCGTAGCGTTTATTTCTATGTAATCACCCTCCAAAACGGTTATGCGGGGAGGATTAATTTCCGGAGGAGAGAAGTGGTCAGAGCCGGTAAGTAAAAACGACGCTTTGAAATTTTGGCCGTCCTTTTTGACATATTCGGGGATCTCCATCATCTGTATCCCTTGCGCCCCCGCATCGAGGGTCGATAAAACGATGGTTGTAAACAAAGCAATGAACGTTAATATTATTTTTTTCATGATTGCGGATTTTAAATGTCACTCATATGGGATTGTATTTATTATAAAAGGTTACGAACTGCGTGGTATCTTTCAGGCCCCCCCAACCGCGATGTGCAAGAAAAGCTGCCGCCTGTCAATGGGCCGAAGCCGGTTTCACAGCGATTATTTGATCAAAGCCCCAAATGGTTTCGTTGCTTATGGGCAGATTATTTCCCGTTACAATGTAGTCCTGGTCGTCTTTAAGGGTAAACGTATGCCCCTCTCTTATACTCCAACCACCATCATATAGTCCCCATAAGATCTCTTCCGTTGCGTTCATACAGTAATCAAACTCTATAATAACATTATCGCCGCTATCGTGAATAAGGCTTATCCACTTGTCCCCGTTAAGGTATATACTACGGACAGCACCAACTGGCCAAAAAATAGACGAATCCGTTTGAGTCACTCTAAATGTCCACCCGCGAATATTGGTTCCAACGGGGATTTGGTCCAGCGTGATAATCTCGGTTTCATCCTCGGAGATATATGCGTCGTATACGGTTTTCGTCAACACTATATCTTCCGAGAATCCGGAATCCAGCGGGTTGTACGCCTTAGTCACAGGAGCGGTATCGAACCGGCTTTGGAGTATCGATGGAGTTATAGTTCCCGGACTTACGAGTATGCTCTGACAGACAGGACGACCGAGAACATCATACTCGGTATAGGCCCACTGGTTCCGGTCCCGCATATTCCCATCCTGACTCATTACCAGTCGATCGCCCTTATCGTAGACCATATATACCGGATCGGCGCCGGGCAGCCGTTTTTCAAAGCAACGGTTGTGGCCATCATATCTGTAAACATAAGCCAATTCGTCGATTTCCGTGTCCGATACGGGACCGGATGCTGCGGCTTCACTTAGTTTGGGCGGCAGAACATAGCAAAGATTGCCGATATTGTCATATACATAATAAGTATCGTACATCGTGCTGTTATCTGTGCATTCAACAACCCGTTCGAGAATGACACGATCCTGAAAGTCGTTGTATGTGACGGCCGAACTACCGTCTTCATTTGTTACGGTATTCTTGAATAATGTATTGGCATTGTAAAATCCTTCCGTTTCCAGCACCTGCGAGTTGACTTTGAACCGCATCACTTCGGTTTCTGCATTCGTTTCATAGTCGAACGTGGATTTTTTCTCATCCGAACGAAAAACGTTTCCGACATTATAGGAAGCCTTTACTCGATTCAGCGGAGAAGCTTCGTACACATTTTCGGTATATGAATGGCCACCTGCATTATTGCCATAGTTGTCATTGTAATACTTGACCTGGTTCGATAAGGCAGCCGGGCGATATATACCGTAACCGTCGGTCACCGCATAGGGTAGATATTGCCGGTTTTCGCGTCTCATGGCATCGTAGTAAACCGGGGATACGATACTTTTCATCTCCGGAGACGCTCCGATGTGTACGCTTTGCGATGGATACCCCAGGCCATCATAGTAATTAATATCTGCAACACACAGCAAATCGTTCTCAGCCGTATAGGTCTGAGTCAGGATGTAATTGACATTGTTCGTAACATAAATTACGGATATCGTAACCGTATTCGAATAAGCAGTCTGAGTTCCCGCCGTGGCTTTGCGGCGAAAGAATGTATTTTCAGTCAACGAACGGGGATTGTAGGAAGCCGAGGATGCCCCTGATATAGGTATCCATTTCGAATTATCGATACTCGATTCCCATGCGTATGCGATCGGCGCCGAGCCGCCCGATGCCGCAACGGAACTCGTCAGCGTGGCTGGGGTCTCACCCAAGATGATGGTTTGATGCTGGGAGATAGAGCCGCCTTTAAGCGGGATTGTTTGTGCGAACAGCGAGGTACACACTCCCGGACATATTGTGAGCAATGTTATTATTATCTTTTTCATGACCGTCAATTATTACTTGTCATCTTATATTCGAACTTTTGCATCAGATTGCCATTTTTCCCTTTGCCATCTCTTATCTCGGACAGTCTGTTGAACGAATCATATCCGTACCGTGTTGTCCGACCGGAAGGATCGGTGATGCCGGTTCCTCCCACCAAGGGCTTGTAGGTATAGACCGAAATGAGAGCATTGGGCAGTTTGCTGCGCAAGATCGCTCCATACGCCTGAAAGTCCGGAACTGGAGAGAACGAACTGCCATTGTAGTTATTGATAGCTGCAACGACAGAAGCACCCAAAGCATTCACAACCTGGGAATAGGTTGCATTCTCAATCTCGGCAACAGGATATTCGCCATTATAGGACCAAAGGTATGACGTGGGAATATTGTCCTTTTCTAAGAGTTGAAGTATATTTCCCCGGGAATCATACCGATTTATTGTATATTGTGTATAATAAGTCCCCGAACTCGTATCCAATTCGGAATAGACTTCCGGCAAATACACACCGAAACCAAACTGCCTGAATGAGGTTTTATTACCGGAAACGACACCCCCGTTCTTTTTCCTGGTTATTTCGACAGGAATACCGATCATGTTGTTGTTGACCATTCCCGAAAGAGCACTCCCATAATCCGACGGATATTTTATATACGTCTCAATCGTATCGTCCTCATCTCCCCCGATCAGCGAGATTTTCTCGTATTTTTTCAACAAGTTCGTATCGTTGTAATCATACGCCGTTCTCAGGCTTATGCTTTTATCGCCTGGAAAGTACCGAGTTTCTATTTTTCTGTCTAATACCCATCTCTCTGAATAGAGATCATAAAACTTTGCGTCCCCTTTTTCAACCATAGGCAGCCTATAACACATCAATCCTTTAATTTTCTTTTGTTCCACTTGCTTATAGGAGAAGCTCGTTTTTTTACCCGATTATTACTGCTGTCGAAATAAGTGATTTCTACGGGCAGCCCGTTAGTCATACTAGGTATGGATGGATAATTGCGGATAAGTTGCTCGATGTGGATAATTCGGTTAGCTGTGTTGTCAAAGCTATAAGCTATATAACCGTTATTAGTTCCATGTGTCATATTTTTTTCTTCGACATAAGAATAACCCACATACATCCCGGATGCGGCCCCCATAATGGGTGAGTATGAGTTAGAGTTCCCGTTTAAGAAGAGGCCTGCATAGGAGGGGTTAATAGGCTTCGGATTTAGAATGAAACTCAGATAGTAAACCGGGATTGTCATTTAAGATCCCTGATGATACTCCATTTTTCTTATAAGTAAAAGTCCTTACAGAAGTAGTATCAGCAGTATTTGAAAGATCATATATATTCTTGATTCTTAGGCCGCCGCCAATCTTTACCAATGAGTCGAGCGAATCAAAAAAAGTATTACCGAACTCATTTAACTCGTATTCAAAATCGGTTCTACCCCCTGTCGGATACTGAATAGAAGTGAGTATGCCATATTGACTGCGATCTATGCTCGAATTTTTATTTACACCATTACATATGGATGATTGTTCATGTCCCTCGGAATCGTAATAATTAAAACGGACCGGCGGCGTGTAATGAAAACTTTGATTCCCAACCGGCTCGGGACCTTCGTTATAATATCCCCAATAATCCGTATGTTTCGAATTTTTTTGAGGTAATGGATTATTATTATAAGAAAAATTATAGTTTTGAGCCTTATAACCATCGTCCCGATAAAGAGATATACCATCTAATAATAATCGGCAGTTCAATGCATTCAGCTCCTTATCCGCCAATGTTATAGCCGTTATGATATTACCCATATAGGAATGATTGAATCTTGCTCTGACAACATAATTATTTGACTTATTTTTCACAGTCAACCAATCCACTTTCTTTGCTTTTTTCCCATTCTCTGTGTGATCAACATCTTCCCTATTAGCATAATCTATATTTACAACTCCACCATTGAAAGATATTTTCTTTAAAAGCAATTGATCGTTCTCCGTATAACTCAAATTATAATATTTGTAAGCGTTCTTAGGTCCATCTCCAATACTGCCCCATGCCGCAAACATATAGCTGACATCCTCATTCACACTGATAGTGCTGTATATTTTTTCCTTTTCATATTCGAATTTTATCGTATCTCGTTTCGCCGTAATAATCTTATCCAGGTACCAGGCTGTTGTAACTTCGTACTCTTTTTCTTCTCTTGGCGAAAAATCTTGATAGTAACGAATCAAATGCCTCTCTTCCGGAGGAGCCTTTAATGTAGATACAAATGTCCTTGTATTTTCGCGCAGGGCACTCGAAGAGCCAAAAAGATAGGTATTTCCATAAGCATCCGCAATCTCGAAGTTGGTAGCATATCCATATCCATCTTCATAGAACTTAGTACAGACGATTTTAAGCCAGGTATCTTTATTTGAAATTATGGCTTCGGCCTTAGAAGACGTATTTGTATCACTGTCTTTATAGCGTTCAAAGAAAAAGCTTCCGGACATATTGCCAAAATTATAACTGAACATATCTGGCTCAGAGTCTTTATTATTATTTAAATATTCGAGATATTGACTATCTCTAAAATCTACAACATCGTTGTTTTCATCACTTTCAGGGAAAGATTGATCAGAATAATAACCTCCATAAGCAAAGTCGTCCCAATGCTTTATCTCCCTGACAATACATCCCCCGGCATTTAATACCCATCCTAGACCGACGCTACTGGCTTCCTGCGCAACCTTGATACCTGAAGCGTGGTATGAAAGTGCTATCGGCAGTGTAAAATCTCCCGATTTGATTTCATAGATAGGAATACTTATATTCGGTACGCCTGTATAATGACCGACTGGGATATTCCCGTAAATTCCCAATGACGATGCGTTCGGCGATGGCGGGACGATTTTGTTTACCTGTTGTTTTATATACGGATCATCCTGCGGATCATCTGCCTGCCCGTAACTTGCCGAAATCCAGAATACGCAGATAAAGATAAAAAAATAGGAAACACGTCTCATGAATGCAGAATTTAGGGTTAATATTTTTTATAAAAGTACAATTCACGAAGCTTTGTTCTTGCGATTTTTAATAAAAACCAGATCTTACGCCTGTATATTTAATATATTAGGAATCAGCTATTTACAGATCAAAAATCTTATCAAGGCCTTACGGTAAATGTAACCAAAAGAAAGCCAGGTAGTTGAGGGCCAAGATAAAATTAGCTTATTATGGCCAGCTAAACATGATTTCAGTATAAACGAAGGAAAATAGCTCGCTAAAAACAGTTGAAAGCACTCATTAGAAATGGAGCGAATATCCGCCATTACCATATACGTCCAAACATAAAAAAGGCGACAATCAGTCGCCTTAAAAAGATTAAAAATGAACTAAAAATAGAGGAGCCGTTACGGACGTGTAAATTTGCCGTTTTGGTATTCATAAAACTCGTGTATTTGCGGTTCCGACCAGTCATCTATATCAAACGGACGTCTTAAGAAAGATCGCTCTTTTCCCGTATAATAATACAGTTTATCGACAAAATGGGCTGCAGACTTATCCCGGAACATTATGCAGTAATAGCCATTGCATCGGAAATAGCCGATAACACTATCATCGTCTATAAAATATGTGTCATAGAACTCGGGATCGTCCGAATAAGAATACACAGACAAAGACTCGCTGTACGGATAATAGACTTTTCTGAAGTATAAATAATTGTGGTGTCGTAATATAACGCTTTCTTGTTCTGGTTGATAAAACGATCGACTAAACCGAATACCTCCGGAGAGACTTCGCACTCTTTTAATTTCCTGTATTCATAAGCCGGATTCCCAATTCGCCGTTCTTGAGGATAGCAAATGGTTTCGCACATACAGTATTGAATCCCTATAATCAAAAGTACCGACGGCAGAAATAACTTAATAGTTTTTATTGATATTGGTAATAATTTAAGATATTATCCCTAAATAGCTGCAGAGGATCATACATCACCGGAAGTCCAAGATTTCCAGCATATCGTCCGATAGTAAATATATCCAAATAACTTGACCATATCTAAATACGGAGGATTTAGATATTTTATGTCATTTTTAAATGACATTTATATACTTGAATGCCTTTACTGACCTTAAAGAATTTCGTTGGGATAAAATTATTGCGTCGCAACCATCGATCTTCCCACATTTGAAAATAAGAATCCTGCTGATTTTCAACAGGATTCTAACCTCACGGTATCACTTATAGAAATCAAATGCTTCTTTCAATGCTTCGGCAAATTCATCACGGGACGCTTCCAACGGGCGTTTTATCGTATATTTATAAGCGCCACGTTCCTCTTTTTTTGCAGAGAAAACATCTATACAGAATTCATTATCTGTCAAATAAATCGTTAAAACTGCTGATGATGCTTTCTGTAACCCCGGCGAACCTGACCATAATTTAACCTCCGCTTTAAATCGGGCTTTCAGATCCTGCGTCGCATCGCCATAGGTCACACTCCGACAGTATTGCATCAGATCCAACGTTTCATGAATCAACGTCATACAATCCGTAGAGGCCGCATCGAATTTCTTCGCCGGTAATCCAAGAATATAAAAACCTCGTTCTATCGTATTATTCGGGAACAACCAATACAAATTATTTTTTGCATCTCGATATAAGGATACGGATTTTTGAACATAATTATCAGCCATAATATAATAAGTTAATTATTTTATGAAATTAATCGTCATGGTAATATTATTTTGCAAAGCATATTTCATAGCCCGCTGAATTTGCTCCCATTGAACGGCGCTACCACTTCCGAACGGCAATGCCAAATCCAACTGTTTCCCAAGAATATTGCTACTTTGAATATTAATATTCTTCCATTTAGCACCGTTAAACCGGGCTAAATCATCTATATACCCTTTGAGTGTATTAAACACCTTACCAGTCTTTTGGTATGTCGGAGCATTCAAGTCCAGACTTTTGATACTTGTCGCAATACCTTTTTCAAACTTATCAATAACCGGGAAATTATTACCCCAGCCGCTCAATCGCTTTTCTATCGCCCAACCTCGTTCTAAAGGATGCAATTTCCACACACCTGATGAAGTCGAAGTCGCCAACCTCCGGACCGAATGCATAGTTCTTTGAGGAGCCTCGCCTACACCCATTGCGATTCCAAGAATTGCGCCCACATTATCCGGAGAAAAAATGTTCATCATAGCCTTGCCCTTTTCCTGTCGGGCCTGGTAAGCGGCATAATTGTCCCTGATTTCACCTACCGTAGCATCATCCGAACCTAAATAGTGATAACCAACGGACGACAAATCCTGATCACCGGGGATATTGACAATATCACCACTTCGGCCCGCAACGTAAAAGCCAATCAATCTCCCCTCATAATCAATATGATTCACGGGATTCCCCGCACAATAAGCATACGGGCTGACCGAATAATACTTCTCTGCCAACGGATCGACAGCCAGCCAGCGGCCATAACGGGGCTGGTAGAAACGGGCGCCGTAATCATACATATTTATAGCGTCCTGGGCCTGCCACTCCTTGCCGTTGAACAGGTAATTGTTATCCGATACAGGATGCCCGGCATCGGCCCACAACATACCGTAGGGATAATAATCATACGTCGCATCAGGTTCCGATCCGCTTATGACGACGCGTGTACTCCCCAGATGATCCTGCAGGAAATACAACGGTACGGCCTGCCAGGACCCTTCGCCGGTTACGGCCCGAAAACGGCCCGAACCGAAAGGTGCGCTGTCAAAGTTGCGGGAACCTCCATTGTTCCGATATACCAAAGAACCTATGTAATCGTAGCCGGCATCGTAATTACCGATCAAAGCGCACTTGGTACCGTCGGCCAGATAAGTATAATAATCGACGGCTCCCTCGCTTTCGGTTTGGGTCGCGGTACGGGATACTAAATTAAGGAAATTATAGCTCAGTTCCAAATTATTGTATTCGTCCCGGATCAAATTGCCGCGCTCGTCAAAGCTCAACGCATAGCGGACATCGTCGTGCGCATGGTCCGTCAGGTAGTTGGGGCGATTCCCTTCGGCAAAGGAAATATCATCCACCGAATCGCTGTAAACATTGTAACGCCGAACGGCCTTGACGTTCCCATCCGGATAATAATCGAAATATTCGCTGTATTCATCTTGCCGGGGAATATCCGAGTTTCTATCGTACAGATTCGCACTCAGCAACCGATCCTGTCCGTCATATTGGAAAACATAGGCATAGCTCGATTTGGCCTTGTGTTGCCATTGAATCCCCGCGATGTTCCCGGAAAAGAGACGCGATGTAGGGAGCAGTCCCACTGTGTCATAATAGATCAGCTGCTGATCGAAATATTCGCTCTGACGGCGGGTCTGCCATCCCTGCATATTATAATCATACGTTTCGGTAACAGCGCGGTCGTCGATATAATAAGTTTTCCGACTCAACCGGCCGAGATCGTCGTATTCACAAGTTACCAACGAACTGGCCCCGTTGCGCATCTCCGCGGACTCCTGGGTTATCCGATTCCGGGAATCATACACGTAGGATATTCGGATTCCGTCGTCGAACTCGTCTGCTTTAGTATGCTGCTCGTCCGAAACCAGCGTATTACCCACAAAATCGTATTTATAACTCGTGCGCAAAATACTCCCCAGATGGGTTTTCTCGACCCGTTGAATGACACGGCCCCTATAATCGTAATAATAGGCCCGCTCGACATATTCTGGGAATTCAGCCAAGAGCATGCTGTCCTGTACGATCAGTTGCTTCTCATACGTTTTGAGCCCCCGGATCTTTTCACTCACATCACTTTGCGAAACAACCCCTTCAACAGGCTGAAATGCAAGTTCGCCATCTCGCGTCGTCCCGTATTCATAGGAAGAGATCAGTGTCCCTCCAAAATTCAGAATGGGATGTTCTCCCGGAGCACAGCGCGATAGCGAGTCGTTCATCGAAAAATAACTGTACCAGATGCTGGGCTTGGCATAAACGTTCGCTATTCTGCCGAAATCATCGTATTCATATTTGAAATGCGTGCCGCGAGTTCCCCTGTAGATAATCCGGTCTTCATCGTCGTAAAAAACTATTTCATCCCGACCTCCGGGTAATCTCCGTTCCGCAACTCGCCCCAAACTGTCATATTCATACAAAAAACCGGTACTAACCGACGAAAGCCGATCGAGATGGTTGTACGTATAATGAACATCGCGGACGATATTTCCCTCCGTATCTATATCCTGCTGCAGGCGGATCCGATCCGTTATATCCCTAAATTCGACCGTCAGATTGCCATCTTCATTTTTTACGGTGTGCTTCAACAAGGCTCCCGCGGCATAAAATTCATTGGCATCATCGCACACTTCGAAATCAGCGTTGAACCTATACGAATGCTCCTTATATTTCATGTGATTGCGAAATACCCGTCCAGCGTTCATTGACCGGAGAATCCGGGTACGCGAGGAAGCCTCGAAGTCATTCGCTACATACGCATATTCTCCCTCTTCCGGACCATACAACCAGTCGTAAAACCCGCGCTGCGCCTCTTCGGGATTATCCCCCATCCTGACGCCTTCGGCCTCGTCCGCATAGGGCAGACAGACATGCACATCGGGATTCAGCATATTATCATAATAAATCGGCGTTATTATATTTTTGCGCCCGTCACCCGACGCGTGTCCGAGAACGGTTTGGAGCGGATAACCGAGACCGTTATAATACGTAGCATCGAGTGTATAATCCTGATCGGCCGATGTAAACGTATAATTCCGCACATAATTTTCCGGCTCTTGTGGATCTTCATCATCAAAGCTAGGCAATATAACAGGCATTTGCGCCTTGCCCAACATCTCCAATTCAGCCATATTTTCCATATCTTCGTAATAGGCCAGAACCGTATACACCCCCATCGTATCCACTCCTTCGAAACGCAGGGGACTGCCCGTTCCCGACATACTACGAATTCTCGCACCTTGGTCATCACGCAAATAATACATGACCATCGGTTGCGATCCGCTGAGGTGCACCGTCAAGGCCGTACGGCCGGTATTCGTTTGGGACGAAACCCGATACGGGCGCAGAACGCCGCCTGCGGGCTGAACGAACTTAATCGTCCTCTCCACATTCCCGCTTTTATACACGAATTGTGTGTCTCCGACACGCGGGACGTTCGATATGTTAGGTCCGCATACGATCTGGTAATACAGTCGCTTATGGTCATTACTATATCCCACGATCGTAAATCCGAGATATTCACTCCATAAATTCGTAAACTCTCCGGAAAGCATTCCCAGATAAAACTCGGTTACTTCGATGGGGATTTCATCTTTCGCTTCAAGCGTTCCGGAATACACCCCACCGTCGGCTGGAAGTTCGATATCGCCGGAATAGCCGGAATTGAAAAAATCCGGAGAGAAGATGACGGCCTCATAGGCATGGACTACACCCTCACACCAGGAAGCTCCGTTTCCAACGACATACGTACCCGGGCAATCGACAAGCGAGAAATAAAAAGTCGATTTCGAGGCAATTTTAGTCTCAATTTCCACCATTTCAGCGCCTTCGCACCTGTAAAGTGTATACCAGGCACCGATTTCCGCATCGCTGACAAGGATGTCGAACCGTTGTCCCGGGAACATGTTCTCGCAATTACTACCCGAAATCGTTCCTTGAAGCGTTTCGCCGCCTTGCAGTACGACGATTCCGTCGCGATCCTCGGCTCCCCGGAAAGATATTTCCCGCCGAAATTCCTCGACCGTTATAGCGTCGATTTCAAGTTGCGCCTCGTAATTCGCATAATCGGACGATCCTCCGGCCTTTCGGACCTGCGAACAGACGATTCCGGACGACAATACATTACCATTGATAATAAATTGCAGATCGCTGCCGATCTGATAATCTTTTTCCCAGGTCACCTCGAAAGACATGATCACTGTGCCACCGGCTTGGGATACGAAAGATGGCGACACGTCCAGAATGTGGGCAATGTCTCCGAACGAGAACGAGAGATTTCCCGCAAATACGGTAAAATGCAGGAACAGAAACAGGAATAAACTTATGATCTTTTTCATGACTGTCGGCTTTACTGGTTCTTGATATGATATTTGAATGCTTTTACCAACCGCAACTTATCATCCGCAATACAACTCAGTTTCCCGTCATGATCGTATTCGTAATAAGTACAACGTTCGGCTGGGTCCCGAATACACGTCACCCCGACATTCGGTATATAGTCATAGGCGGTCATCTCCATATCGTTGCGCTGATAAATGACATATTGAAGGGAACTCGGAAGTTCCGCATTGAAAACGTAGCCTTGATGACTGGAAAGCAGAATTTTTTCGAATTCATAGAGGGAACAATTCTCGATTTTCGCTACCGGATACAAACCGTTGTATCCCCATACGATGCAGGTAGGTCTGTCCGCCCGGTTTCGTATCTCCACCGGATAATTTTTGTGGTTATATCGGTAAGACGCAGCCGTAATCAGCAAGTGATCGAAATCGAATCCGCAAAATGTACCTAAACCATTTCCTGCCGGCGGAATTTTGGCTTTCTTCACACTGCTGACACAAATCATGTTGCCGTTTCTCTGAAATTCATAATAGGTTCCGTCCGTCAACTCGTATCCAATTCGGCTAGGATCCGTCGCTCCGAAAAATGCAGTAAGTGTTTTAACCGGAAACCGGATGACGTTCAATTCCTTCATATACCGATGGACCGAATCGGAATCCGAAACGATGTCATCGAGGTAGAGACGTTCCGAAATCCTCGAAGTTTTAAGCCCATAATCGGTCGTACAAACCCCGGTTTGCTGATTCAGCCGATTGTAACTATATTTTTTATGAATCATCAGCGAATCTTGACCTTCGAAATAAGTGCATGACCACTCATCTGCCAAGCAATTGTCCAGATAGTTTTTCGAAACGTACAGTTTGCTGATCGCATTTTTTACGCTGGTGCAATAGGGCGGCGTCGGTCCCTGCACCCGGTATTTATACCGTTCCACCGACCAGGGACTGAACTGGTCTTTCACATAACTTTCCTTCCGGAGCAACTTGCCTCTTAAAGCATGCCGCGAATCCGGTTCAAGGTAAGCGGCATGCACACAGGAATTATAATACGTATCCGCCTCTACGGCTCGCATTTCCGTTTCTTCGTTCGGGAACAAATCCCGGCATTCGGCATCCAAATAGCTGCTGAAATGATATTTCGTAACAGCTCCGTTGCCCATCGTTTCAACAACATCGGGATAGCAGATATAAGACCGGTCCTGCGTATGTGCATAAAAACCGTAGGAAGCACGTACTGCATATATAATGAAAGTCCTCTTACCTCCGGAATAAGCCTCATTCATCACGATCTGGAAATACTGCGGATAGCGCAATATGAGTCCGGAACTTAGTCCTTTGTTTTCATAGGTATATACCCGGCAGGTCGAATCCGACACAGAGGGATAATCGACGATCTTACGGATTCTGACCCCACCTGCCGGCAATGAAGTTCCGGTAGGTTTCAGATACGGCAGATTGTTGCTGCTCAAATCTCGCGTTAGGCAAACGGAATAGTCGTGCTGCTCATATTCGAATCGGGTCCAACCTCCTGCCGGATACCTGACTTTTCGTAAAGTGCCCATGATGGATCCCGAAAAATTCGGTTCGCGTACGTCGTTGGTTACGGTTTGAACCAAATTGTCATCGAGAGATATTTGCGGCAAAAAATCATCGACATCATATCTCCCACCACCATTGTAATATCCCCAATGATCGACGGAAGTAGTCCCCTGATAGGGGAACTCCCCATCTTCATTGTTATAATCCATCGAATAATCGCCCTCCCCGGATATATATACATTCTTCAGTATCAGAACGGGATTGCTATTCAGGTTTTGAGGATGTTTATAGGAGAACAAAATCTTCCTCAACGGCCTGTTCCGAATCACATCCCGGATCTCAATGCTATCCAGTTTTTGCATAGGCCACAATAACTCTTTGGACGAAGACGCGTTGGACCGCATATATCCCTCCGTCTGTAATCTGGTGCTGTACCTGTTCTTAATCACCAGTCCGGCATCTTCGACAACGATGGAATCGAGAACAGCATAGTTGTTCTGATAAATATTATGCGATGCAACCCGAAAGGTATTCAACTCGGTTTCAAGTTCCGGAAGAAAGGGAGAATCATCACTTTTTTGAAAATGGCAAGTTCCCTGGGAAACCGACGGTTTAACGCATGCCGCACTGGAGAATAGGCGATATGTAAACCGGACCTTCCGGCCATTCGGAGCCTCGATCGACACCAGAGACCAAGTCACGGAGGTACCTGATGACGAAGGCACATCGTCACCGCTACCCCAAGACCTTTTAGTAATCCAACAGTCATCCTGACCTGCCATTCGGTCAAAATGGTACTTGAATCCGTCTCCAGTCACGATTGTGAAGCGAAACTCACCCATGCCGAACAATTCGACATCTACTCTGTATTCGCCGGCAGGTTGTGCCGTACCATAGACAAATGCCTGAATGCTCTGCGATTTCTCTTCGAGAATCCGGGCAAGGATGAACTTTCCGGAATGGCCGTTGAATTTGAAAGAGAAAACATCGGGTTCGGTTTCGACCTTTTTCGCATCCATTCCTCCCCCACCAGGGATATAATAATAGAAAGTTCCCGTTTCCTGATCAAAATTGTGAGGGTTACGCCCGAATGGATTTCCGGTCAATGAATCCAAGGCATATTCCTGTGAGCCGGATAAGTTGGAATCGCTCCCATCGGGAACTTGCCTTACCTCACGGGAGATATAGCCTCCGGCATTCAGCGTCCATCCCATTCCGGTCGTTCCGGTCGTCGCATTAGGCATGAATCCGGACGTTGTGTAATCGAGCGATAAAGGAATCTCGAAATCCGGATCTGTGTAACTATACAACGGAATGCTGAAGTGAAGCGTCCCGGTATACAGATCGGGAGCGGTATTTCCACCGTATTTCAAAAAGTTCCATGCATCAGGGGCGACCGGAATTATTTCGCGGCCATCCCATGCCTGGGCATAACACGGCATTGCTGTAATCAGCAATCTGAACGCACAGAATGCTGTTATAATACGTAAAATAGACAATAAGGTTTTCATTTTGCAGGTTTTGAAGATTAAGATTCAGGCACCCATTATCCCACCGAGTCGGAACATGGGCATGTACATGGAGATGAGAATCACGGCGACCAGCAGTCCGACGAGCATGATCAGGGCGGGTTCAAGCATTGCGCCCATGCGCTTGATGCGGTATTCGAGCTCTTCGGAGAGCGACTCGCCCTAGCGGCGGAGTATCTCGGGAAGGCGGTTGGTTTCTTCGCCGACACGGATCAGAACTGTCTGTTTCCAATCATAAAATCTTCGCCACGCTTGTCGAAAATAAGTTACGATACTTTGGTTGCGGTAAGTTTTAGTCAACATTCAAATGTCCATTATTATACCTCCTTCCTATTTAGAGTTGTACACAAGGTACCTGCTGCTTTCATCTGAGAAATTGAAGGAACTGATTCGACTCCCAAAACAGAGCCTCGAACAGCGATAATTATCAAAAACAATCAGTAGAAAGCCCGATGCAAACAGGATAATCCGGCAACCAAGTTTGTACGAATTCAAAGGTTGACGGGTATCTCAAAGGTAAATAACAAATGATAAGATGCGAAGAAAATCAGCCGGAATTCAATGCTTACAATCGCAGATGTAATATGTTGATTATTAGTATATAATATTGAGAAATGTGTATGCGAAATCTTACATCAGAGCAACCATACCGGAGCGGTATTTCGAAGCTCTATTTTTTATTCTAAATCCCGAGAGTTAACATATTTGGGTTTGAACGTCAGAAATGGATATATTTTCGTATATTTGTTATATTAATTGATATTATGTAATAGGTATTAGAAAATATTGAAATATAGCCTAACAGCGTTTATTCCTCTCTCTTAAATTCTCCAGATTTATCAAGATGTAAAAGGATAAACAAGGGTAGTTCGTGCAAATAAAACAGCACGAACTTAACTTGTCTTTTACATAGGTTTTTGGAGATTCCTGAGAGAGGACTTGTTATAGTTCGTGCTTTATTTAGGTACTTAAAAGTAACTATATGAAGCATTTATTCTTTTTCTGCGGTACATGTTCCGCATTTGTCCTATTGCGTTGGTGTCCGGTACTGCGCAATAATCCGTATTGTAGCGGCAAATTATTTGCCAATCCATTCTACTCTTTTTTACCGGACCCGGAATTGGAAAGCTCCCCTTCGAAGCTCATTACAGTCTTGATTCTTGCAGGCGGTACTATCGTTGTTTTAATCCTGCTGATCGTATTTCTGTACTACTCAATTTACCGCATTCGTCGTCGTGTCCGTTTTATGGAACGAAGAATAGACAAACAGATTCGGTTGATTCGGAGCCTGTTGGATTTGGGTTATGTATACAACGAGTCTCCACAAGTATTCTTTGAGAAATTCAAAGATAGGATTAATATCCGACAATTAAAATCCGACGATTTGATAGATATCTCAGATAAGAAATATTCACATTTAAAAGAAGATGAACGATTCTTATGCACATTTCTCGATCAAGGATTTACACATCGTGAATTATGTACTATCTACAATATGAAGACGGTCGGGAATCTTTATGTTAAGTACCATCGTATTCAGGCTAAACTCAAACAAGGAATAAATAAGGCGGTCGGTTTTAAACATCGTAAAAATAGAGGTAAAAAACGGATAATTGATCACAATAATCCGACGTAAGCTTCTGTCTATATATTCTCTTTTAGTTTGCATTGATAATCAGATCATTGTGATATTTTTGTAAGTATTGGATTTTGGCCGGTTTGCGTTCTATCTTGCAGATTGTTGCCTAATTTTGCTATATTAATGTATTCCCCGATTATGAGCAAATCCCCATCTCTTGTTTTCTCTCGTCTCCGAGCCTTTTCTTTGCCAGAATTACTGGTTGTGCTGGTTATTATCGGTATTCTAGTTCTGATCGCGTTGCCGAACCTGATGCCCTTGATTTCGCGGGCGAAAGCCACCGAGGCCCAGCAGCAACTGACCTATCTGCATACGCTCCAGAAGAGTAATTTCTATACCTATTCGCGCTATACGCCCTCGCTGGACGAGTTGGGTTTCGAGCAGTCGAAGCTGGTCACGGACGGCGGTCAGGCCAATTACCTGATCGAGATCGTCGAGGCTTCGGAGCACGGTTTCCGAGCCACGGCCACCGCCGTTGTGGATTTCGATGGCGACGGGACGTATAATGTCTGGGAGATTAACCAGGACAAGGAATTGAAAGAAACCGTCAAAGACTGACCGCTATGCCTCCCCTTTGGCCTTATTTGCTGTTGCTGGTTCCGGCAGCACCGCTCGTATACACCGATTTCCGAATGCGGTGCGTATCGGTTTGGTCATTGGCAGTTCTCTGCGGTGAGGCTGTCGCAGTCGGATGGACCTCTTTTGGATTTCGGCCGATGTTGTTGCATGCAGGTGTCAATGCGGGCATTCTTGTGATCTTCAGCGCGGCCATGCTGGGATACCAACTGCTTCGCCATCGGCCGGTCCGAACGTTTTTTGAGCAGAGTTTCGGACTGGGGGATATCGTCATGATGATTGCGGTCGTTCCGTTGTTCGTTCCCGGTTCCTATGTGCGTTTCCTGCTTGTCTCCTGCCTCGCGGCCTTGGCCTGGTGGATGGTGAAACGCACCGAAACAATCCCTTTCGCGGGAATAATGGCTTTTGTACTTGGTGTTTATGTGTTATGTAAAACTTTCGGATTATGGAACTGACGCACACAATCCCTACCGAGGTCATCCAGCTTCTGAGCGCCTCCGAAGCCGGCGAGTATCAACTTGTCCCGGTTCGCAGGCAGGGTGCGGATGTCTGCTGCTATGGGGCCGCAGACCGGGATTACGGCGACGCCTGCGCGGAACTGGAGGTGCTTTACGGCTGGCATGTCACGGTCGAGCCGGTCGCCAATGAGGACCTGCAGCGGTTGCTGCTGCAATACTACCGCCCGGATACGGCCTCCAAAGCCCCGGCCACCGGCCGCTTGACGGATATTTCGTCGGGCCAGGGCTTCCTGATGTCGCTCGTCGGCGAGGCGTTCCGCGACTATGCCAGCGACATCCATATCGAACCTTATGAGGAGCGTTGCCGCATCCGGTTGCGCATCGACGGTAAACTCACAGAACGCTACGTCGTCGAGCGGACGCAGTATGCGCCGCTCGTGAACCAGATCAAGATACTCGCAAACCTCGACATTTCCGAAAAACGGTTGCCGCAGGACGGGCGCATCCTCTACGACCGCGACGGAAACAAATTCGACGTGCGTGTTTCGACCCTACCGACGATCTACGGCGAAAAGGTGGTGCTGCGCCTCTTGACCCGCCATGTGGAACTGCTGGAACTGAAAAACCTGGGCTTTTCCGAACGCCAGTACGACGATTACTGCCGTTCGATCGCACGGCCGTTCGGCATGGTGCTGATCTGCGGACCGACAGGCTCGGGCAAGAGCACGACGCTCTACGCCACGCTGCGGCGGCTGAACCGCACGTCGGACAACATACTGACGATCGAAGACCCCATCGAGTATACGCTCGAAGGGGTCAACCAGACGCAGCTGAAGGAGGAGATCGGGCTGACGTTCGGCAGTGCGCTGCGCACGTTCCTGCGGCAGGACCCGGACATCATCATGCTGGGCGAGATTCGCGACGGCGATACGGCGCAGATGGCCGTGCGATCGTCGCTGACGGGCCACCTGCTGTTCTCGACGATCCACACCAATACGGCATGGGGCGCCGTGGCGCGCCTGTCGGACATGGGCGTGCATCCCTATCTGGTGGCCAATACGCTGGTGATGACCGTCGCGCAGCGCTTGGTGCGCCTGCTGTGCTCGCATTGCAAACGGGAGGTCGCGGCAACGGACGAGGTGCGGCGGCTGGTTCCGGATGCCGAAGCCCACTTCGAAGCCGTGGGGTGCGAGCGGTGCTTCTATACGGGTTACAGCGGTCGCCGCGCCGTGTATGAGGTGATCCCGATGGACGACGAACTTTCGGCTGCGGCACGCAGCGGTGTTGCGGACATCGCCCCGTTGCTTGCCGCACGCGGCATCCCTTCGCTCAAAGACGCCGTCGTGGGGCTTTTCCTGCGCGGCGAAACCTCCCTCGACGAATTGATTCCCCTGTTGAACTATTAGCCTATGAAATACCTGTGCCTGCTGTTCCTGCTGTTTCCCGCTTATTGTGCCGCCCAGAGCGACTCGGCCCGCTTTGTGGCCATCGACCGCACGCTGGAGGCGCTTGTGGAGCGCGATTCGACCTTCGCCCGCACGGTAGACGTTACGGCGGGGCGCCTGCCTCTTGGGGAGCTCTTGCGCAACATTGCGCGTGCGAGCAGCGTCAACCTGAGCGTGAGGAGCGTCGAGAACGTACCGGTGTCGTGCAATTTCACCCGGGCGCGTGTCGACGACCTGGTGCGCTTCCTCTGCCGGGAGTACCGGCTCGACGTGGAGACCACGGGCAATATCCTCTCGGTCTTTCCAACCGCATCTGTTCCGCAGCCGCAGCCCGACCCGGATATCTTCTACAATGCCGCCGACACGACGCTGTTCTATGACCTGCGGGGCGAGCGGCTGATTGACGTGGCGAAGAAGATCACAACCTTTTCGGGACGGAATATCATCGTTCCGCAGCCTTTGTACGATTATAAGGTCTCGGGCTATGTGCGGGCAATGCCTTTCGACGGGGCCCTGCATACGCTGGCTTCGGTCAACGGCCTTGTGGCCGAGAAGGACGCTTCGCAGGTCTGGACCCTCTACCGGGAGCAGGCTTCGCAGCCCGAAGGCGGTTCGCCGGGGCCGTCCTATACGCGGCGGCGCCAGTTCTCGCAAAACGAACTGCAGGCCGATTCGCTGGGGCGCATCACGGCGCATATCGCCCGGGGGAGCGTGCAGGACGTTATCCTGGACCTCTGCGAACAACTGGGCCTGAACTATTACTTCAAGTCCCCGGTGAGCCTTACCACGGGCATCTGGGTTGACGATACGGATTTCGAGACGCTGCTGGCCGTGCTGCTCAAAGGCTCGCCGTATTCCTACTACTGCGAACGGGGTATCTACGTCTTCGGGGCGTCGCAGAGCGACGGGCTCTCCTCGGCGACGATCGTTCCGCTGGCTTTCCGGGCTGTTTCAAAGGTCGAGGAGATCATCCCCGCGGCGCTGAAACAGGGCGTCGAACTGAAGACCTTCCCGGACCTGAACAGCCTGATCCTTTCGGGCGACCGGAGGGACGTGGCGCGGGTCGAGACGTTCCTCAAATCGGTGGACAAGTCCGTGCCGCTTGTGACGATGGAAATCATTATCGCCGACATTACGAAAAGCAATATCCGGGAGATCGGTATCGGCGGCGGTGTCGGGAAATCACCCGTGCGAACCTCCGGGACGCTGGGGCCGGGTGTGGATATGACTTACAGCGCGGAAGCGGTGAACAACCTGCTGCAACGCATGCAGGGGACGGTAAACCTGGGACGTGTGACGCCGAATTTCTACCTGAGCCTGCAAGCTTTGGAGGAGAACGGTACGGTGCGCCTGCAATCCACGCCCAAGCTCTCGACGCTCAACGGCCACGAAGCGACGCTCACCAGCGGTGAGACGCAGTATTACAAGGAGGTGCAGAACAACTATTACGGCACGCAGAACCCCATTTCGTCAGAGTCCTACCAGTGGAAATCGGTCGATGCGAACCTTTCGATCAAGGTGACGCCCTATGTTTCGACCGATAGGCAGATTACGCTCGAAATCGAGTTCGAGCAGACCGAGTTCACGGGCCGCGAACAAGAGAATGCCCCTCCGGGAACCGCCACGCGGAGCTTCAAATCGATTGTCAAGGTGCAGAATGAAGAAATGGTGCTCCTCGGCGGCCTCGACCGCAACTCGATGGAGAAATCGTCGCGGGGCATTCCGTTCCTGGCCCGCGTCCCGGTTATCAAGTGGTTCTTCGGCAAGGAGAAGCGCAACAAGGTCGAGCGCACACTCAACGTGTTCATCAAACCCACGGTCATAGAATGAAACTGATCCCTTATATCCTGAACCGTATTTCCTTCGTCCGGGCGGAGCTTGCCGCGGACGGAAGCTGCCGTACGGAGGTTTTCGTGTGGCGTCCGGATGGTGTGACTCCGGCCGAACGGAGCGCGGCGAAGAACACACTGGCGGCGGTGGTCGTATCCGGCCACGGGATCATCACGAAACCGGATGATTCGCAGATCACAGCGCGTATCAAGGCCGATCCGGAGACATTCCTATGGAGTTCCGTGGGTGGGGCGACCTCCTTTGTCCGCCAGGAGCATCTGGGTCCACTGACCGAAGAACTCGCCGCAGAGTGCATTGTTCCGGTGCGTATTTTCTGTGCCGACGCGGGTGCGGATTTCGGCGAAACGGCCGGTGAGTTTGCCCGGCAATTCTATGCGGAACTGCGCTGGCGAACGTTTGTACGCCCGACGGCTGAATCCTCGGCTGCGGCGCAGGCCCTGGTGCGGCGGGCGGCGCTTCCGGTGCTGGGGGTGTTCCTGTGCGTGCTCGCGGCCAATGCCATGCTTTCCCTGGACCTGAACGCCCGGCGGCAGATGTTGCAGGAGGAGATCGCGGCCCGGGAACGTACGGCCTCGAACGCCGCCTCGGCGGGAGCCCGGCAGCGGGAACTGCTGGCTGAGTTTTCGACGCGTCGGGCAGTGCCGTGGGCCGTGGTGTGTGACTGTATCGCCGGGGCGGTTCCCGAACGGGTCGTGCTGACGCAGCTGGCGGTCGAGCCGCTCACCAAACGCTTCGAAGCGGGGAAACCGTTGCAACGGCTCGATGACCGGGTCGTCGTCTGCGGAACGGCTCCTGCGGCGGCCGACATCTCGGTATTCGTGCAGCGACTTCCTGCGGCGGCCTGCTGGCGCGAGGTGCGGCTCACCCATGTGGAAAAGGAACGCGACGGCGACCGGCTGGCGTTCCGCATCGAGACCGCCTTATGACACTGCCGTACAAATACCGGGGAATCGTGCTGCTGGCCGGGCTGGCCGTGGTGCTGCCGTGGATGGCGTGGCACTTCGCCCTGCACGACACCTTTACGGCGTGGAGCGACTGCCGGCGGCTGGCCGCACAGCTGGAAACCCTCGCCCTGATGGCGGCGCAGCCTGCGGCGCCCCATGCCGGAGACCGCGAACTGATCCTATCGGGCGGACTGCTCGACACGGTGCGGCGCGCCGCCGCGCAACATGCCGTGCAGGTCGCGGGCTATGAACCGCTCGTCACGGCGGAACGCGACGGCGTGGCGGTGCATACCGCGCAGCTGACCCTGACGGGCGGCTATGGGCCGCTGCTACAGGTCGTCGATGCGCTCGAACGCACGCTCCCCGCCTGCCGTCTGCGTTCGCTCGACTGGCAGGCCGCGCCGGAACGCCGGACGCGTCGGATGCAACTGACGCTGACCCTCTATATCCAGCAAATCGTACTTAAAAAATAACGCCATGAATAAACTGCTGCCCGTTTTATTTGCCCTGCTGGCCGTCGGCTGCGAGGTGCTCGAAGAGGATATTTCCGGCAAGGAGGTGCGGATTACCGCTCCTGCGGACCGGACGACGCTCGCTCCCGGAAGGGTGGAGTTCCGCTGGGCAGCCATGCAATATGCCGCCGGCTACGAATTTACGGTGGTCGCGCCTTCGTTCGGGGCCGCGGAACGCATCGTCGCCGATACGGTGATCTATGCCGATTCGCTCTCCCATAGCTATGGATGCCGCGTGGACCTCACGGCCGGGGAGTACGAATGGTCGGTTACGGGCTTCAACGGCGGTTACAGGACCCGCACCGAAGTCCGGAGCCTGACCGTCGCAGTCCCGGAAACCCCTGAAGACCCTGAGTGATGAAGTCGCGCTGGACGACATATTTGTTGCTGGCGGCCGTTGCGGCGGTCTGGGGCATCGTGGCGTGGAAGATCTTCGCTCCTGCCGACGACCGCGCCCCGGCAGCCCGCCCGAAGCCCGTGCAGCCTGCTGCCGCACGACCTGCGGCCGATACCCTGCGACTCGACTACCCGGACCCGTTCCTGAAGGGCGCGCCGCGCCATGTGACGGCCCCGCGCCCTGCCGTGCGGAACCTCCCGGCGCCGAAAGCCGCCCCTGTAAAACGGGAGCGGGTGAAGATCGCCCACCTGGGAACGGTGACCTCCGCCGGGCAGCCGCTTCATATCCTGACCCTTGGCGATCAGCAGTATGAACTCCGGCGCGGGGATTCGGCCGGAGGGTTCGTGCTCGCGAACTTCGACGCTGATTCGCTCTACCTGTGTAAAGACGGTGTGACATACGGCGTAAAACGGTGTGCGCTATGAAACCTCCGGGCACATACCTGCGCGGGAACGTGCTGCCTACGGTGGTCGTGGTGTCGGTGGTGATGCTGACGACACTGCTGGGGCTGGTGATGCTCTGGGAACAGGAGTCGCTGCTCTTCGCCCGCAGCCGGCGGCTGAGGCAGGCGCGTGCTGATGTCGAATCGGCCTATGCCCTCTGGCGACTGCATCCGGATAATGATGCCCTGACCGCTTCAGATGGTTTCCGGCTCTGCGACTCCCTGCCGCAGTCGCGGGTCTTCGTCGGGGCGGAACCGTGGGGATTGTACGAAGCTGTGCGGGTCCGGACAGCCGATTCACTTATCACAACCTGTCGTCTGTACGGCGCGGAACCCGACGCTTCGAACACGCTCTTCTATGCCGACAACCGCTCGGCGGTGACGCTTGCCGGGCAAACCCTCCTGCAGGGAGCGCTGCGCCTGCCGCAGAATGGAGTGGTCTACGGACGCGTAGGTTCCGATTTCTACCGGGGTCCCCAACTCCTGCGCACGGCCATCCTGCGCTCCGAATCCAGGCTTCCGGAGCCCGATGCGGAGGTCCTGCGTCGTGTGGCCGCGCTTTTTACCCCGCTCGGGCGATCGTCGGATGCACTTCCCGACAGCCTCTCCTGCTCTTTCCGGTGCGATTCCGCTGCCGTTTTCCGCCTCGGCAATGCCGAGGTGGGCGATTGTGCGCTCCGCGGTCGCGTCGTGCTCTATGCCGACTGCCTGCGCATCGACTCTACGTGCCACATGGAGCATCTGCTCGTCGTGGCGCGTAAGATTACCGTGGGCAGCGGCGCGCGCATCGCCGCGCAACTGTTTGCCTGCGATACGCTCGTCGTCGAACCCCGCGCCGTGCTGGAATACCCCTCGGGAATCTATGCACAGCAATATGCCGAGGTGGGTGACCGGGCCGAGGTGAACGGTTATGCCGTTGTCTGCGATACGGTCCGCCGCAAAAAGATTACGGCCAACTACCGCCAGTCGCGTACGGCGCGCCTGAGGGGTCTCGTGTGGGTCAACGGCGTGGCCCAGGTGCAGGGCATCGTCGCGGGGCGGGCTTTCCTGCGGCAGTCGGTCTACTTCTCGCCTCAAGGCTACTATAAGGATATGCTCTATGATGTGACATTGCTCAAAAATCCCGTGACGGCCCAGCCCCTCTGGCTGGCGGCTGCGCGGAGAAAGGAGGCGGCATGCGTCGACTGAAAGGAGCCTCGCTGTTGGAAGCCATCGTGGCTGCCGTACTGTTCCTGACGGTCTTTGCCGTGGTGATGGAGCTGCTGCCGCGTCTGACGGTGCGCGATGACGACGCGCTGCTGGTGGCCGAGGCCGACTACCGCGTCGGGCGGGCTTTCGACAAATACGCCACCGGCATGTGGCCCTGCGGCGACTATGCCGAGGCGTACGACTGGGGTACAGTTATGGTTTGGGTCGAAGCTTACCGCGGGTTTTCGGACCTGCAGGTCGTGACCGTCTCGGCGCGCATCGACGGCAGCCGCAAACGAATTGCCCTTAAACAGCTGGTCGAATGCCGGGACTGAACCACACGCTGCGTGCTTCGACGCTGGTCGAAACGCTGGTGATGATGCTTGTGGCGGGCATCGTCTTCTTCGCCGTGATGGACGGCCTGACGCTTTTTACCCGCCTGCAGGCCCGGCGTGCAGAGGCGTTGCTGGAAAACGGACGCCGTCGCGACGGATATTTCCGGCTGGAGTCGCTGGCGGCCTCTGCCGACAGCATTCGTACCGGACGCGAAGGAGTGGCGGTTTACTACGGCAGTCGGGAGTCGGCTCTGGCGTTATGCGATTCGGCGCTGGTCTACCGCTCCGGGGAGTTCCGGGATACGCTGCTGACGGGCGTGGCCGGGCTGCGGCTCTCCGGGAGTGCCCCCGATACCTTGGAGGTCGCCCTTGCGGAGGGGTTCACGCTCCGCTTCCCGGTAGAACTTCCGCCCCGGGAGCAATACCGAAGATCGCTGGAAGAGATCGAAGAAGGCTATGACTACGAAAAGTAAGATAACGGATGCGCGACGGGAGGTATTCTACGCCGAACTGCACGCACTGCTGACTGCGGGACTGGATTTTTCACATGCCTTTGCGCTGCTGATCGAGGGCGAGCGGGATGTGCGGATGAAAGGGCTCCTGAAGGGCCTTTACGACGGGGTGGTGGGCGGTTCGGCCCTTTGGCAGGCCATGGAGCGCAGCGGGGCGTTCCGACCCCTGGACTGCGGGGTGGTGCGCATCGGCGAACAGACGGGCCGCCTCGCCGAGACGCTCGACTTCCTGCGCGACTACTATCGCAAGCGGACCGCACAACGGCGGATGGTCTCCTCGGCGGTGAGCTACCCGCTGGTGATCCTCTGTACGGCCGTGATGGTCGTGGCCTTCATGCTGGCGGTGATCGTGCCGATGTTCGAGCAGGTCTATGCCCGCATGGGCGGCGAACTCCCGGCTCTGACGCGGTGGATCATTTCGCTCTCGAAATCGTTCCCCGCCTATGCCGCCGTAATCGCGGTTGTGGGCATCACGGCCTACGCGCTTCTCTATACGAACCGAAACCAAAAGGAAGTACAACGATGGACCTCAGAATTTTTGCTGCGTCTGCCCGTGGCGGGCGCTATTATCCGCAAAAACCACCAGGCACAGTTCTGCAAACTGCTCTGCCTGCTCTGCACGTCCGGGGTTCCGCTGCTCACGGGTGTTGGAATGCTGGCCGACGTGATCGGATTCTATCCCTACCGGCAGTCATTTACTTCGATCTGCCGTGGTTTGGAACAGGGGGAACTCTTCTCGGCGTGCGTGGCGCGCTTTCCGGGGCTGTACGACCGCAAACTCACCGCCCTGATCCGCGTCGGCGAGGAGACCAACCGCCTTGCAGAGATGCTCCGCCGCCAGGGCGAATCGCTCACCGACGAACTCGAATACGGGATCAAACGCATGGGCTCGCTTCTGGAACCCGCCCTGATCCTCCTGGTCGGTCTCTTGGTCGCCATAATCCTCATCTCCATGTACATGCCCATGTTCCGACTCGGAGGAATAATGGGGTAAAGTAATCCTGATGTTCACCTCTTAAAATGCAAAACTATGGAAAATGTTTTGATACGGGCGCCTGTCCTCTGAGATGCAATCTTTTCGGAAACTACAACTATCTAACTCTAAACCTTCATCAAATGAAAAACTTTTACTCTTTTTTGGCAGCGTTGTCAACTGCATTGCTGGTATACACAGAGCCAATTCAGGCTCAGAAGCAGCAACAGGACACGCTTCGGAATACCCGGTTATCATCCAATGACGACCCATCTTCTGAAGAACCGGCCCCACCTTGCGACTTCTTACCAGGCAATAGAATAGCCAAATTACCAACAATAAATCTGTCGGTGAAACTTCCGGCGATTTACTATAGATAGACTTATATGTTTGTTTCGGCAACAAAATGGAATAGATTTGATGTGTTATCGAACAACTACTATATGATTGCTTATTCGGATCAAATTTTGAACAGTCTTAGTTAGTATGCATCGTTAGTAAAGAGATTTAGTTCTACGTGCGAAGAATAATTTAAGGGCCAATTCGATCATTTCTACTGATTTTGAGCAGCATTTTGTTTTTCGCCTGAATCGAGCTAAAAATGAAACCCCAGACCTTCCAAATACATCAACAAAGCCTACCGCTTTATGTCTTCAGACTTGGCTGTCGACTTGAGTTTAACGTTGTAATTGGACCCGCAGACAATGCCGTTTGCCTTGAAGAAAGTCATTTTCTCTCGGTCAGAACTTCCACACTTTTTTGCATACCTCAAACTTTGAGGCAAATTACGAAATCTATTGTTAATTACTAAATCCAAGAATAGTACACATATCGAGTGCTTTATGAGGTAATACCGCTATATTGGATAAACCGGGCAATTATGAAAGCTTTTGGAACCAAGTGCAATATATTCAGCGCACACGACGAAGCTGGCCGAAATTCGCGTAAAGTTGGTTCTGTAGGAGCGTGCCTAAGTTGTGCTAAAATAGCTTTACAAAAAACGAGTAATTAATAACCTAAGACATAAAATCATGATAGAGAAAAAAGTATTTAACGAGAAACAGTTATAATATTGCAGCGGGCAGCGCCTCGCCATCGAAAGCCGTATTGTCTATTTTTCAAAGCTTTCGCAAAAATTTTCCGCCGCAGATTTTTGTTATCGCCAGAGAACAGCAAGGTTGGGGCTGGGGCCGGGGCCGCTCCCGAGTCACGACCATTTTTTAAGCTATATATGGATACAAACCGAAAACCGACTAACGGGAATGACTGGAAACTAAAAATCGAATATCACGAATAGGAAATCGCTGCTGATCGGTCTCGAATATGACTGGCCGGGGGTACATGATCCCGCAGGATACGGCCGTCATGGAACGGGTATGGCTGTTAGACGAGTCGGGAACTCCCGTTCCGGCCAGTAATCCGCTCAATAAATATTCGACAGTCCGTAAAGGATTGGAAATGCAGCAGATTTCACCCGGGACAATGTTCGGGGAAACTGTGGCAAAAAAGACGGGCAGAAAGATATTGCAGGTGGTGAATGTGCTCGGAGGATCGAATATTAGGTCCTGGATGAAAGACTCGCCTGCCATCAAAGATAAATGCAGTATTGGATACGATACGCTGCAACTCTATTCGGAAGCGGTACGCAGGGCTCAGCAAGCTATGAAGTACGGGACGCTGAGAGGTATTCTTTGGCATCAGGGAGAATCGAACTTCGGAAATCCCCAGGAATATCGTATTTATCTGAAGCGCCTTGCTGCTGATCTGCGCAAGGATCTGAATGGTCGGAAAATCCCGTTCATCGCCGGTGAATTGGGCTATTGGCAACCTTCTCATCAAAGGTTCAACGAAATGATCCGGACGATCGGAACATTCATTCCCAACAGCGATTATGTGAGTGCCCGGGATGCGGGATATCTGATTGACAGGGAAGACCCGCATTTTAGCCGGGAAAGTCAATTCCTCTTGGGAAAACGATACGCTGAAAAGATTCTGGAAACAGGAATAAAATAGATTCGATTGTGTTTCACCACGTGACATTCAAATATAAAAATTTCTCGTATGTCTTTGTGCTGTTTCCGGAACTACTTACTCTCGGTTTAACATTTTTGTGCAAGAAGCTAAAATGAACCGTTCCTTTCTCGTTACCTATTTTTATACAAATGTAACAACTTGATAAATAGAGTTGTTACATCTTTGTACCCACACTCTTCCGAAAGGAATCAGAAAACTTGAAAAAAGCAACTTTATGACCATGTTGCACATGCAGGTCAACAAGGAACTTTCCGAACCGGAGTGTGAACATCTCAATGCCGTATATAATCGGTTTATCAATCAGATTCAGCATGTTTCGAAACAGGAGAACCAATCGAAACTGGATTCTCTGCATATGCTCGCACGTATCCGGGAACGTCTGATCCGCCTGCTCGAATTCTGCGATAATCGGCGATCCATACAATACGCCTTGGTCAAATCCACCTTGTCACTGATCGAATTCGAGAAGAAACTGATTTACTTACAACTGAAATACCCCGGAATCAAGGATATTCAATCCAAACACCGGCATTTGCCCCTCAAAATCTCGAAAAAATATACGAATTCGGACCTGATGGAACTTATTGCCCCGTTATCGGCAGCCGGATTCTTCTGCCTTTATGACGGCGTTCCGGCATCGTTCATACAGATCGTCCGTGAATTCGAAATCATGTGCAATACCAGAATCAAAAGCCGCTGGTCCATTCTGAACCGCAAGAACAAACTCACGCATTTTTTCGATATCCTCCGGAACACACTTATAGAACTGAGCCAAAGATAACTTGTACCGGATTGAATTTATTTACTAAATCTTCAAAGCTATGCGCATTATTAATACAGTTAATCTACAACTGTCGGGCAATTTATATGCATCGACAGTTTGATTTGAGTCAGAATCATGTGATATAATATAACTATCGAAAAACAGTGTATTTGTCAGGATGAAGTTGCTGTGGATAGATTATTTAATTTGAAAAATCGGGACTTTTTATTAAATTTACATTTAACAAATAGGAGTTGTTTGACAGAATGGAAAGCAGATGCGAACAAATGCATACAACCGTTTCCTAACCATTACCTGCTATATCAAATAGAGTTATAACTTTTTAAGCTACAACTCTATCTGGATGTGAATGGAATGTACTTCGGTACTACCCATTTGCGCCACACGAGAGCAAGTGCAAAAATGCCCTATAAAATCGGAAATCAATAGCTGCGGGCGAACAGCACGCGGCGGTGCGACGGCTTCCCGGAGAAGACGCAGACGCCCTCCTCGTCGGGTGCATCGACCGGAATGCAGCGGATCGTGGCCTTCGTGGCCTCCTTGATCGCCACCTCGGTCTCCACCGTGCCGTCCCAGTGCGCGAGGAGGAAACCTCCCTTCTCGTCGAGCACCCGCTTGAACTCCTCCCACGTGTCGACCTTCGTAATCATCGACTCGCGGTAATCGAGCGCCTTTTTATAGATATTTTCCTGAATCTCGGTCATCAGCCCCTCGATGCGCTCCACGAGCCCCTCCTGCGAAACGGTCTGCTTCTCAAGCGTGTCGCGGCGCACCAGTTCGATCGTGCCGTTCTCCAAATCGCGTCCGCCCATGGCCAGCCGCACGGGCACGCCCTTGAGTTCGTATTCGGCGAACTTGAAGCCCGAACGCACGTTGTCGCGGTCGTCGATCTTCACGCTGATGCCTTTGTCTCGCAACGCCGCGGCAATCGTCCCGAAGCGGGCACAGATCTCGGCGAGCTGCTCGGGGGTCTTGTAGATCGGGACCATCACCACCTGGATCGGGGCGAGTTTCGGCGGCAGGACCAGGCCGTTGTTATCCGAATGAGCCATGATCAGCGCGCCCATCAGACGGGTCGAGACGCCCCACGAGGTCGCCCACACATATTCCAACTTGCCCTCCTTGTTGACGTACTGCACGTCGAAGGCCTTGGCGAAGTTCTGCCCCAGGAAGTGCGACGTCCCGCTTTGCAGCGCCTTGCCGTCCTGCATCAGCGCCTCGATGGTGAGCGTGTCCTCGGCCCCCGCGAAGCGCTCGTTGGGCGACTTGTGTCCCACGACGACGGGCAGCGACATCCACTCCTCGGCGAATTTCTGGTAGACATGGATCATTTTCGTGGCCTCCTCGACGGCCTCTTCGCGCGTGGCGTGCGCCGTGTGGCCCTCCTGCCACAGGAACTCGGCCGTACGCAGGAACAGGCGCGTACGCATCTCCCAGCGCACGACGTTGGCCCACTGGTTGCAGAGGATCGGCAGGTCGCGGTAGGACTGAATCCAGTTCTTATAGGTGTTCCAGATGATCGTCTCCGACGTCGGGCGCACGATCAGCTCCTCCTCCAGTTTGGCGTCGGGATCGACCACGACGCCCTTGCCCTCGGGATCGTTCTTCAGACGGTAATGCGTCACCACGGCGCACTCCTTGGCAAATCCCTCGACGTGGTGGGCCTCCTTCGAGAAGAAGGATTTGGGGATGAAAAGCGGGAAATAGGCGTTCTGGTGTCCCGTATCCTTGAACATCTTGTCCAGCGCGGCCTGCATCTTCTCCCAGATGGCGTAGCCGTAGGGTTTGATGACCATACATCCGCGGACGGCGGAGTTCTCCGCAAGTCCGGCCTTCACGACCAGGTCGTTATACCACTGCGAGTAGTTCTCGTCGGACTTCGTGAGGTCCTTCAGTTCCTTTGCCATATCGTATCGGTTTTTACTTTTATTTCGGACTGCAAATATAGTAAAAAAATAAAGGCCCGTCGCAAAGACAGGCCTTTATATTATATGTACCGCCCCGTCAGAAGCGGAATCCGAGCGTCAGCGCCACGTTGTGACGGTTGATGTCGGTCGAATAGACGGCACTCTCGGTGTACCCTGCCTTGTCCTCGGCGTAGAACAGGTGGTAGTCCGTGGTCTTCGACGACATGTACTGATAGGCTAGGTCGAGCAGCACGCCCCGGGCCAGGACGAATCCCACGCCGGCGCCGTAATAGGTCGTCTGCTTGATGACGGGCGATGCCGGCGGAAACTCATCGTCCCGGACCATCGAATCGCTGAAGCCGAAGCCCGCACGCAGCGACAGCACCGGCAGGGGTTTGAACTCGGCGCCCACGCGCACGATGTTCGATCCCTTGAAATTCTGGCGGAACGAATCGTTGTACCACGACTGCGAATCCAGCCCCGAGGGGTTGTCCTTGATGCGGATGCCGTTGTACCAGTCGCGCTCGTAATCGACCGAAATCACGCCCCGCTCGCCGAACGTGTACGACGCACCGAACATCAGCCGTGTCGGCGAGACGAACGACCAGCCGTTGGGTCCGTCGTCGACCAGCAGCGGCGAAGTCATGTTGGGGTCGCCGGCCGTCGAGATATAACCCTCCTTGTCGGGCTTCACGTTCGGGTCCGTATCGTTGTTGGCATAGGCCAGTCCGGCCGCGGCGCTCTGGAATTTCCGGTCGAGCGAATAGTAGGTCGGGGTATGGATCGCCGCACCGAGGCGCAGGTTCGCCGTCGGGCGGTAGACGATGCCCGCCTTGAAGTTGACGCCCGTGCCGTCCACGATCACGCTCTGGTTCAGCTTCCACCGGAGCAGCTGGTAGTCCAGCCCGGAGTTCCCGAAATCGGGCGTGTTCTGGCTCGGCGTGTCGTAGAAATACTCTTCGACATAGTCGATGTATTTGCGCTGGTAGACGCTCTGAATGCCCAGCGACGCACCGATGTAGATTTTATTGTTGATGTTGGCGCCCACCGAAAGCACGTACTCGCCGACCGAGCCTTTGCTCCGCAGCATCGTATAGTGATCGACGCCCGCATTCGGGGCCACCCACGTCGGCTTCCATGTCCCGGGATCGTTGGGATCGGTCTGGTCGATCAGGAATCCGCGGTAAGCCAGCGCGGCGTTCCAGTATTCGGGAGCAAAATTGTTCCAGTTCCAGTCGCCCGAGCCGCCTCCGTTGTAGAAGTCGTTCTTCGACATGCCGCCCCAGTTCAGCTGGCGCGCATAGGCGTCGCCGATCGTACCGCGCTGGTTCTGCCGCACGAACCCGTAGTCGTAGTTGAAATCGGCGATGCGGTTATAGCCGAAGCCGATATTGAGGCTGATGAGCGAGCGCGAACCCTCGTAGGCATTGATCACGACGCCGATATTGGCCATCGAAAAGCGGTCCCGCGAATTGCGCCCGTACTCCGGGGCGTTGCTCTTGCTCCGCGCGAAGGACATCATCGGCGTGATCGAAATATCGCCGTGGCGGTACATGCCCAGACCTGCCGGGTTGATCGACATCGACGAAAGGTCGGCGCCCAGCGAGGTGAAAGCCCCCGCCATGGCCATGGCCCGCGCCGTGCCGAAGTTGAACTGCGTCTGCGAGAGTTCGATCATATCGGTCGGCATCAGCAGGTCCTTGTCCATCAGGAGTCCGCCCGATTGCTGGGCCGAGGCCCCGGCCGCCGTCGCGGCGGCCGCAAGCGTGATTATCAGTCGTTTCATAGTCGTTTACACATTAAGAAAGTCAACCGTTAACGGCCGCCGGAGTTGCGGTAGCTGCCTCCCGAGGAGGTCGTACCCGACCCGCCGCGCGAACCTCCGCCGTAACTGCCGCCCGACGACGAACTGCCGCGGTTGTAGGACGACGAACTGCCGCTGTTATAGCTGTTGCCCCGGTCGTAGGTGTTGCCGCCGGAATTGCGGTAATTGCTGTCGTTGTAACGGCTGCCGCTGCTGCGCGACGAACTGCCCGAATTATAGCGTCCGCCGGACGAGTTCCGCCCGCTGCTGTTGTCACGCACGCCGAAGGTATTCCGGCCGCTGCTGCCGCCGCCGCGCATCGACCCGGTGGAATGCGAGTTGTAGCGCGATCCCACGCCGTAGCGGGTTCCCGAAGGCGACGTGTAGGGATTGGGCCGGCGCACGATGTTCGAGTGGTAGGGTCTTCCGCCGCCCCAGCCGTGGCTCGGTCCCCAGTGGCCGTGACCGTGCCATCCGGGACCCCAGCCCCAGCCCGGTCCGTACCAGGGGTCGTACCACGAACTGTACCACGGTCCCCAACCGGGGCCGTACCAGGGATTGTGCCACGAGTTCCACCCGAAGCTCCAGCCCCAGCTGCCGAACGAGAAGCTCGGCCCCCAGGGCCTGTTCCAGCCGTAGTACCACGGATCGGAGTAGATCACCGTGCCCCACGATCCGAACATCGAGGTGATGTATTTGGGTTCCACCCACACCTGGTCGCCCATGACCACGATGTTGTAGAACGCCGGGTCGTAGGCCGACACGTAGTTGAAGGCCGAACTGTAACGGGCGTTGATGTAGCTCGCCGGCATCTTGTAGGTCGGCGACTCGAATCCGCGCAGACGACGGGCGTAAGCACTTTCATAGTCGTCGGCCAACACGCTCTCGTAAGGATTTGCGTCCGCAGAGCGGTATTCGTAATAGCTATTTTCCGCGGCTGCGGCCTTCGCTTCGGCGATCCGTGCCTCCCATTCGGCCTTGCGGGCTTCGGCGGCAGCGCGCTGCGCCTCGGCCTCGGCCTGCTTCCTGCGGGAGATCTCCGTCCTGTCATGCACAGCGTAGAGATCGTCGGAAGCATACCCCGCCGAGGCGTAGTAAGCCGACGAACAGCTTGCGAGGCCTGCGGACAGGATGACGGTTCCGAATAAAATTTTCAACTTTTTCATAGCGCACATCATGTTTGCGTTAGTTCTCCGAGTACCAAACGAAAACCGTACCGGTTTTAGTATCGTTCATCCTTATAAACGGCCGCGCGCGGGAAATACTGCATGCGCGAATGCGGATCCGTTCGTTTGCAAAGATAGTGCAAGCCGAGAGCAGAGGCAAATTTATTTGACTATGCCGAGGCGCCGCCTATCTAAGCGGAGGTTTATCCTCCGCAAAGATACGAATCAGCGGGAGCAAAAGCAAGCTTGCCTGCACTTTGCCGAGCGGGAGTATCTTCGACGAAGTCAAAGGTACGAATAATTCCGGAAAAGCGGTAAAACCTCGGCTTCCGGAGGCGTTTTTTCAACCAAAAGTGATTTTTTCCGCACGAAAATGTGCGAAAATAAAAAATATGTCTATATTTGCAGTCCCAAAACAACGGTTTTGGGTCGGGAGAGCGGGCGCAAGTCCTCCTCCCGCGACCGAAAAGGAGAGGTGCCGGAGTGGTCGATCGGGCCGCACTCGAAATGCGGTGTACGGGTAACTGTACCGGGGGTTCGAATCCCTCCCTCTCCGCCAGGAGATGCTGAATATCAGCAAAATGCACCGAAACGTCCGGCTTACAAGGCCGGACGTTTTTCTTTCCGGCCCCGCTCACGCCACAGCCGCTCCGGCTTCCGTCCCGTACACCGTCCCGGCGTCTCCGGCCGGACAGACCGGGAAGAACGCCGGGAAATGCCTCGAATAGGCCCGTTTGTTTGGGAACGTCCCATTGCCGAATCGTCGGTTTTTTGTAATTTGCGGCGATTTTACCGCTTTGCGGCAAAAATACACGCGCAATCGCAGGCCGGCGGCCTGTCTTTTGCCGGATTCCGGAACACGCTGTTTCCATAAATGCTGAAAAAGATTCTCAAACATACGCTACGGACGCTGCTCGTCGTTCTCCTCGTCCTGCTGCTGGTCCCGGCGCTGCTCTACGTTCCGGCCGTCCAGGACCTGGTCCGTCGCCGTGCCGTCGCCTATGCGTCCCGGACGCTCGGCATGGAGGTCTCCGTCGAGAGCATCCGCCTCGCCTTCCCGCTGCGGCTGACGGTGGACAACACCCTGCTGGTCGACAGGACGGACACGCTCCTTCGCTGCGGAAGGCTTTCGCTCGACGCCGCCCTGTGGCCGCTGATCCGCAAAGAGGTCGTCATCCGGAACTTTTCGCTGGAGCGCGTCGCCGCGCATTACAAGGACGCTCCGGCGGGTATGGACCTGCGCGTGGCTGCGGGAGCGTTGTCCCTCGAAGCCGCCCGAGCCGATCTCTCGGCCAACACGGCCGGCATCGCCCGGCTCGTCCTGGGCGACGCGGACATCCGTCTGGACCTGACCGAAGCGGCTCCCGCCGGGAAAAAGGACAGCACCGCCGCCCAGCCGTGGACCGTAGGGCTCGACCGGATCGCGGTCTCGAACCTCGCCTTCGGGATGCGGACCTCCCCCGCAGTCTCCGAACTCTCCGTCCGCCTGGCCGACGGGACCGTCGACACCTGCCGGGTGGGGCTGGAGAGCCAGCAGGTCTCCGTGAAAAGCGTCCTGCTCGACCGGGGCGCCTATTCCTACCTCACCGGACCGGCCGAAGCGGAAAACGAGGCTCCCGCCAAGACGGCCGAACCGTCCGCCCCGTGGACCGTCCGGGTCGGCAGCGTCGCGCTGACCGGCAACAGCGTCGAATACGGCCGGCCGGGCCACCGTCCCGCCGCGGGGTTCGACCCTGCGTTCATCTCCCTCGCGCCGCTCGACCTCACGATCGATTCGGTGTACAACCGGGGCGCCGACATCGCCCTGCAAATCCGCCGGATGGCGTTCACCGAACGCTGCGGGCTTTCGGTCCGCGACCTGACCGGACGCGTCGGGATGGACGCGTCGGGCATCGTCCTCTCGGGGTTCGACCTGCAAACCGCCTTCTCCCGGATCCGGGCGGAACTCTCCGCCGGAGCCGGAATTCTGAAACTGGAGCCGTCATCGCCGCTCGACGCCGCCCTTTCGGCCGACCTGAATACGAAGGACCTGAAATACCTCTCCCCGGAGGCCGTCCCGCCCGTGCTGGACGACCGGATCGTCCGGCTGACGTTCTCCGCGACGGGAACGCTGGGCGACATCGAAAAGACGCAGCTGGAAATCTCGTCGCCCGGACACCTCGGCCTCAAAGCCGACGCCGCGGCGAAAAACCTGCTCGACACCGAACGGATGGAAGCTTCGGCCCGCTTCGAAGGCGACTTCCGGGACCTCGCGTTCCTCAAGGCGCTGCTCCCCGACACGGCCCTGCGGCGGCGCGGGGCGATTCCGGCCCTGATCCGGCTCCGCGGCTCCGCCGGGGCGGACAGGGGCACGTTCTCGACGGCTTCGACACTCTCGGCCGACGGCGGCGAACTTTCCGTGAAGGGGCGGTTCAACCCCCGCGAACAGCGTTATGACGCCGCGATCCGGGCCGACAGCTTCCCGCTCAACCGTTTCCTCCCGGCCGATTCGCTGGGGATCGTCGACCTGACCCTGCTGGCCCGCGGCACGGGCTTCGACCCGCTGCTGCCCCGGACCCGGACGAGCTTCCGGGCACAGATCGACCGCGCGGAGTTCGGCGGCCGCGATTTCGGGGGCATCGAACTCGACGCAGAACTCGACAGCCAGCGCCTTTCGGGACGAATCTCCGACCGCGACGAAGCGCTCCGGCTGCTGCTGCTCGTCTCCGGAACGCTGACCGAACGGGAACAGCGCGTCGGCCTCTCGGGCAGTGTCTTCGGGTTCGACCTGGCGGCACTGGGCGTCACCCCTGAGCCGATCGGCGGGTCGTTCACGCTGAATGCCTCCGCATCCGCCGCCGGAAAGGGCGCCTACGCCGCCCGCATCGCGCTGGACAGCATCGAAATCCGGAACAGACACCGGACGGACCGCATCCGTCCGACGAGCGTTTCGCTGCGCACCGACTCGGCCGCAACCCGGGCCGAAGCGGTTTCCGGCGACCTGTCGCTGACCTTCTCCACACCCCAGTCCGCAGACTCGCTGATCGCGTCGCTGGCCCGGAGCGCCCGGACGCTGGCCGGACAGATCGACACGCAGAGCGTCGACATGGAGCAACTGAAACCCGCGCTTCCCGACTTCGCCCTGCGGGTCTCGGCGGGTCCCGACAACATCCTCAACAGCCTGCTGAAATCCCGGAAAATCGCCTTCGACAAGCTGAACGCCGAAGGGATGAGCTGCGACTCGCTGCCCGTTTCGGTCCGCCTGCGCACGGAGGGACTGACCTACGGGAACGTGGTCCTCGACACCGTGACGGCCGACATCCGCCAGAACGGAAAACGGTTGGAATACGTCCTCGGGCTGGCGAACGTCCCCGGGAATCTCGACAACATCGCCCGGGCCGGACTGTACGGGCACCTCGTGCGGAACACCGGGCAGGTGAACCTTTACCAGCGCAACCGCGCCGGCCGCGAAGGGTTCCGTTTCGGGCTGGACGTGACGTGGACCGACAGCCTGATCCGCGCAAGCGTGACGTCTGCCTCTTATACACATATCCGAGACCACGATACGGACCCCCATCCCGTATCCCGTCTACTGCTTGAAAAAAAAAATCCACTGATCTACATAAAAAAAAAAAAAAAAAGAA